>JABLTR010059563.1_pt1 | contig 85812 bp, 40 predicted proteins | sample 7160071 | NCBI WGS metagenome assembly JABLTR01 (sample SAMN14651230, study PRJNA627086) | human gut metagenome | isolation source: feces | host: Homo sapiens
ACATTACTTTGAAAGACCTGCTTCAAGTGTCCGTCTCGTGAAATCCATTCACCTTCGGGCTTTGCCGCAATATTGGCTTATCCATGAACTGTAACATTTTTTATGATAAAATTAAGAAAAAACAATACTACCGTTGCCCATAAATGCCAGCTTCGATATTTGAATCCTCTAATACGTCCTTTTGACAGATAGTGAATACTTTGCCAACACAAAAATATAATTGTCCATACGGCGAGATATGGTACTGCCGGATGATAATAAATACTGTCAAACAGCCTGCCACAAAGAAGCGCCTTTACTGCTCGTGTACCGCCGCAGCCTGGGCAATACCAGCCAGTGAGGCTATAAATAAAGCATGGTGCTCCCTGTGCGATCCATTCAAGATCAAGCACATGCAAAATGCCAAGGCCGCCAACAAAAATAATTATACCAGCCACTATAATGCAAAAGAGGACATCTTCTGTCCTCTCTGCATGATCTTTATTTTTATGATCCATAATCATTCTTACTTTGCCAAACGAATCACACTGACAACTGGATAGTTTTCGCACAGCGCATCAAACTCATTTTCAGCCCACTCTGCTGTAATAAGTCCAAACTCATCTGCAATACCAGCATCTACGATCTGCTTTGCCTTAAAGCTTTCTGCTACAGCATTTGCATCTGATCCCTTTACACGCACAAAGTAGCTGTGTGTTGATTTTAAATGGTCTGAAACAGTCATCTTTCCTGGCTCATATGGTGCAATCTCAGTGATCTTTGGATTTCTTGCTGCATTTACAACATCTGCCACTACAGCGGAAGCTGTTGGAAGCTTTCCTGCTCCTGCACCATAAAACATCAAATCACCCATGCTCTCACCGCGAACAAGAATTGCGTTCATTACGTCATTAACTGCAAAAAGCGGATGCTCGTTTGTGATCATAACTGGGCATACCATTGCACTTATACTTCCATCCTCTTTCTTTTTGCTTGTTCCAAACAGTTTAATACGGCTGCCAAGAACCTTTGCGTATGCAAAATCAGCTGATGTGATCTTTGTAATACCCTCAGTATAAACATCCTCATAATCTACATATTTGCCAAATGCAAGTGAGGACAAAATTGCAATCTTTCTGCGTGCATCATGACCCTCAACATCTGCTGCTGGGTTTCTCTCTGCATAGCCTCTCTCCTGTGCATCTTCAAGGACTGCATCATAGTCAAGACCATCTTCACTCATCTTGGTTAACATATAGTTTGTGGTGCCGTTTAGAATACCGGTAATCTCGGTTACTGCATCGGAAGTGATGCTTGAAACAAGAGGACGAATAATCGGAATACCGCCGCCTACACTTGCCTCAAATAAGAAGCTTACATGATGTGCCTTTGCAATCTCAAGAAGCTCTGGACCATGCGCTGCAACAAGCTCCTTATTGGAAGTTGCAACATGCTTTCCAGCCTCAAGACAAGCCTTTACGAAGGCATATGCCGGCTTTGTTCCACCCATAGTCTCAACAACGATTGAAATTTCTGGGTTCTGTGTAATCAGATTAATATCCTTTACTACCTTATCTTCCATCACGTCGCCTGGGAAATCACGAAGATCAAGTACGCATGCCGGCACGATCTCATCTCCTGCCTTCTTTGCGATTGTTTCCTTATTCTTCATCAATACCTGCACAACTCCTGAACCGATATTTCCATATCCTAACACTGCTACCTTAATCATACTTATGTCCAACCTTTCCAGTTATGTGATTTTTGAGCTTTGAGGGTCTTTTTACTCTCCTGTGTCCTCAGATACCTTCTCTCCTGTAGACAGCCATCTTAAATATGCGCTGATAAACAGATCGATGTCTCCATCAAGCACAGCGCTTGCATTTCCGCTGCTGGCACCAGTACGATGATCCTTTACCATAGTGTATGGCTGAAGTACGTAAGAGCGAATCTGATTTCCCCACGCGATGTCTTTTACCTCACCACGGATGCCGGAAATCTTTTCTTCATTTTCCTGCTGCTTTAACATATACAGCTTTGCTTTTAACATCTGCATTGCCTTGTCCTTATTCTGGAACTGGGAACGCTCATTCTGACAGGTAACAACGATACCAGTCGGAAGATGCGTAATACGAATTGCAGATGAGGTCTTATTGATATGCTGTCCGCCGGCACCACTAGAACGGTAGGTATCGATACGAAGATCATCATCGTTGATTTCAACATCAAGATCTTCCTCGATCTCTGGCATAACATCACAGGAAACAAAAGAAGTCTGACGCTTTCCTGCTGCGTTAAATGGGGAAATACGAACAAGTCTGTGAACACCCTTCTCAGACTTTAAATAACCGTAGGCATTCTCACCATTTACCTGGAAGGTGACTGACTTAATTCCAGCCTCATCACCATCAAGCATATCAAGAACTTCTACTGAGAAGCCATTTCTGTCAGCGTAACGTGTATACATACGATACAGCATACTAGACCAGTCGCATGCCTCAGTGCCGCCGGCACCTGCATTTAAACGAATGATGGCATTATTTTTATCATACTCACCATTTAACAGTGTGCTAAGTCTGAGTGCTTCAAGGTTTGTCGTGAACTCATCAAGAGACTCCTGAATGACAGGAATAACCTCTGGATCATTCTCCTCGTAACCCATCTCAATAAGCTCACTAATATCGTCATACTGAGTAGACAATGTTGTGTAGCTCTTTACGGTATCTTCCAGACTCTTTAACTCTTTTGTCATCTTCTGAGAACGCTCTGGGTCATCCCAGAAATCAGGAGCTTCCATATAACGTGAAAGCTCTGCAATTCTCTCTTTTTTGGCATCCAGATTTAAAGAAGCACCAAGCTCCTTTAACATCGGGACATAAGTAGACAGTGTGTACTTAAACTGATCTAACTCTACCACTTTTCTTCCTCTACTTTCTTTAATTCAAATTCAATATTTCAAGTTCAATATATCTTTGCGTCATTTACTCAGCAAATCTTCCGCAGCACTGCTTATATTTCTTGCCAGAACCGCATGGACACGGATCATTTGGCTGAATCTTCGGTGCATTTCTGCGAACCGGTGCCTTCACGCCGCTGTCATCCTTGTTTGTTCCTGTCACCTTTGCTACCTGCTCACGCTCCTCTGGCTTTTCAACCTTTACGCGGAACATCATTTTGACAGTATCCTCACGGATGCTTGCCATCATCTCGTTGAACATGTCATAGCCTGCCATCTTATACTCATTGAGCGGATCGCGCTGTGCATATGCCTGAAGACCGATACCCTGACGTAGCTGATCCATATCGTCGATGTGATCCATCCACTTGCGGTCGATGGTCTTTAGCAGAACAACGCGCTCTGCCTCTCTCATGCTCTCTGGATCTGGGAACTCGCTTTCCTTGTCTGCATAAGCCTGCAGTGCCATCTCTGTAAGAGTCTCTTTTAATGCTGCCTTCTTCATGTTCTTTGTTTCATCTGCTGACGGCATATATTCGGTAAGCGGAATGATGGAACGAAGCTCGATATTTAACTGAGCGAAATCCCAATCCTCCGGCGCCTGCTCATCTGAGATGGTGCGGTCTACAACCTGGCTGACGATATCTCTAATCATCTTTAAGATAACATCCTTCATGCTCTCTCCATCAAGAACCTGACGGCGCTCCTTGTAGATGATTTCACGCTGCTCATTCATGACCTCATCATACTTTAAGACATTCTCACGAATACCGTAGTTGTTGCCCTCAATCTTCTTTTGTGCCTTCTCAATTGCAGATGTTAACATCTTGTGCTCAATCTGCTCGCCGTCCTGAACACCAAGCGCATTGAACATGCTCATGATCTTTTCTGAACCGAACAGACGCATCAGATCATCCTCAAGGGAAATATAAAATCTTGATTCACCAGGATCACCCTGACGTCCGGAACGACCTCTTAACTGGTTATCAATACGTCTTGACTCATGACGCTCTGTACCAATGATCTTTAATCCGCCAAGTTTTCTTGATTCCTCATCAAGCTTGATATCTGTACCACGTCCTGCCATATTAGTTGCAATTGTAACAGAACCATGCACACCTGCGCCTGCAACGATCTGAGCCTCTAGCTCATGATACTTTGCATTCAATACGTTATGCGGAATACCGCGTCTTTTTAACATGCCGCTTAAAAGTTCAGAAGTATCAATATTTACTGTACCAACAAGTACCGGCTGTCCTTTCTTGTAGGTCTCCTCAACCTCGTCGCATACTGCCTTATATTTTTCTTTCTTTGTCTTATAAACAGCATCCTGATGATCAATACGTGCAATCGGCTTGTTTGTCGGAATCTCAACTACGTCCATGCCGTAGATATTACGAAACTCTCGCTCCTCAGTAAGCGCTGTACCAGTCATACCGCACTTTTTATCAAATTTATTAAAGAAGTTCTGGAAGGTGATAGTTGCAAGTGTTTTGCTCTCTCTCTTTACCTTTACATGCTCCTTTGCCTCAATTGCCTGATGCAGACCATCGGAGTAGCGTCTGCCTGGCATGATACGTCCTGTAAACTCATCGACAATAAGAATCTCATCGTCCTTTACAACGTAATCCTGATCACGGAACATCATATAGTTTGCTTTGAGTGCCATGATCATATTATGCTGAATTTCAAGATTCTCCGCATCTGCAAGGTTATCAATATGGAAGAACTGCTCTACCTTTTGAACACCCTGCTCGGTTAAGTTGATTGTCTTATCTTTCTCGCTGACAACAAAGTCACCAGTCTCAGTGATCTCCTCACCCATAAGAGCATTCATCTTGGAAAACTCTGCACTTGCCTCACCCTTTTCAAGACGCTTTGCCAGAATATCGCAAACCTCATACAGCTTTGTAGATTTTCCACTCTGACCTGAAATAATAAGAGGTGTTCTAGCCTCATCGATCAAAATGGAATCGACCTCATCGATGATCGCAAAGTGAAGACCTCTCATTACGAGCTGCTCCTTATATACGACCATGTTATCACGAAGATAGTCGAAACCTAACTCATTATTTGTTACATATGTGATATCGCAATTATATGCTGCTCTTCGCTCATCATTGTTCATGCTGTTTAATACACAGCCAACCGTAAGACCCAGGAATCTGTGAACCTTTCCTTCGTTCTCAGCATCACGCTGTGCCAGATAGTCGTTAACAGTAACGACATGAACACCCTCGCCTGCCAGTGCGTTTAAATAAGAAGGAAGTGCTGCCACGTTGGTCTTTCCTTCACCAGTCCTCATCTCTGCGATACGTCCCTGATGCAGTACGATACCGCCCGTCAGCTGAACCGGATAATGCTCCTCGCCCAACACTCTTCTGGAGGCCTCACGAACTGTAGCGAAGGCTTCCGGAAGGATATCATCCAGTGTCTCGCCCTTTGCAAGGCGCTCTTTAAATTCTACTGTCTTATGCTGAAGTTCTTCATCTGACAGTGCGACCCACTGCTCACGCATGCCGAGGATCTTATCCACGATTGGCTTGATACGCTTAAGCTCATGCTGGCTGTGAGTACCAAATATCTTATTTATGAATCCCATATCTGCCTCCTAAATACATACCGATAGTACAACAGACTAATTCTATCATTTTTCCTATAAAAATTCAAGACATTTTTATTCCTACTTCAGTTTAGGGTTTTTCCGGAAAAATGTAAAAAAGATGTATAAAAATTCTCTAAATTACATCAAAATTATATTTACAAAATCATTGTTTTGTGCTATACTCTTGGTAAATAAATAAAGACACATTTTATTTATTTCTATGATTCTATCGGAAGGAGCTGATTGTATGAAGTATATCATTACAGGAAGAAATATCGAGGTCACTGAGGGCCTGAAATCAGCAATTTATGAAAAGATCGGAAAACTTGAGCGCTATTTCACACCAGATGCAACAGTTTATGTTACGTTAAGCGTTCAGAAGGATCGTCAGAAAATCGAGGTTACGATCCCAGTTAAAGGAAGCCTGGTTCGTGCAGAACAGGAAAGTTCGGATATGTATGTTTCGATCGATTTAGTAGAAGAAATCATTGAGCGTCAGCTGAGACGTTATAAAACGAAACTGATTGCCAGAGAGCAGGATGGCGGAGACTTCTCAAGTGCCTTTATTGAGGAAGAGGATGAGTTCTCCGAAGAGAATGATGGCATCAATATTGCACGTGTTAAGCGTTTCCCATTAAAGCCAATGAATCCTGAGGAGGCTTGCCTTCAGATGGAGCTTTTGGGACATAACTTCTTTGTATTCTACAACTGCGATGAGGATCGCGTAAATGTCGTTTACAAGAGAAAGAATGGTACTTATGGTCTGATCGGACCTGAGTTCTAATAATTAAATTGTTACTTACAGGGCATCTCAAATGGAGGTGCCCTTTTTTTCGACACTTTTTTCCATTTTTTACCACTGTCAGATAGAGTTTTGTCTGATTATAGCTGTTTTTGTTGCTGTCAGCAAGTTATGCTTCCTATCTATTAGATATATTCTTATACTAGGAGGTAGGATTTATGGACTTTGAACAAATTGGAATGCGCATTAAAGCATGCAGAAAGCAAAAGCACCTGACGCAGGAGAAGCTGGCAGAATGCCTTGACGTTTCTTCTCATTATATCTATGAGCTAGAACGTGGCGTGAAAACGATGAGCTTATACACACTCAACGATCTTTCGACTTGTCTTGAGGTTTCGAGTGACTATTTGCTCTATGGCAAGGACAATACTGATTCAAACCCGATTCCCGAAGACGCCCTGTCCGTGATGATTAAGGATCTTCCATCGCAGCAGAGAAACAGACTCGCTGATCTGCTTAAGGTGATGATGCCGTACATCTCTCTTGATGAGTCAAGCCAGACATCAGGCAATGATGCCGGCAGAAAAAAAAGTAAATAAGTAAGCACAAAAATCCGAGGCAGTCATAATTCAGCCTCGGATTTTTGTATTTTTATCAGTTACTTTTATTTGACATTAAATGCCTTGATGCCTGGATATACAGCACTTGCTCCAAGCTGCTCTTCGATTCGAAGAAGCTGATTGTACTTTGCAACACGCTCTGATCTAGACGGTGCACCTGTCTTTATCTGGCATGTATTTAGTGCCACTGCAAGATCTGCGATAGTTGTGTCAGCAGTCTCACCGGAACGATGGGAGGAAATTGCGGTGTAGCCTGCCTTATGAGCCATCTTGATTGCCTCAAGTGTCTCGGATACAGAACCGATCTGATTTAACTTGATTAAGATTGCATTTCCTGCACCCAGCTCGATACCTTTGGAAAGTCTCTCGGTATTGGTAACAAACAGGTCATCACCAACCAACTGAACCTTGTCGCCCAGTCTCTTGGTGAGCTTCTGCCAGCCTTCCCAATCTTCCTCATCAAGACCATCCTCGATTGAGATGATTGGATACTTCTCGCAAAGTGCTGCCCAATGCTCAATCAGCTGCTCCGCTGTATACTCAGTACCAGCCTTTGGAAGCTTGTAGTAGCCCTTGCCTTTCTCACTCTTCCACTCAGAAGAAGCTGCATCCATTGCAATTCTAAAGTCTTTTCCTGGCTCATAGCCTGCCTTCTTTACAGCCTCAAGAATAGTCTCAATTGCTTCTTCATCAGACTTTAAAGCTGGTGCAAAGCCGCCCTCATCTCCTACTGAAGTAGCCAGTCCTCTTGACTTTAAAATAGAAGCCAGTGCATGGAATACCTCTGCACACCATCTTAAGCACTCCTTAAATGATGGTGCTCCAACTGGCATGATCATGAACTCCTGTACATCAAGTCCTGAGGAAAGTGCATGACAGCCACCATTGATGATATTCATCATTGGAACTGGAAGACGATTTCCTGAAACACCGCCAAGGAAACGATACAGCGGAATGTCTAAGGAAGCTGCAGCTGCACGGCATGTTGCGATGGAAACTGCAAGAATGGCGTTTGCGCCAAGCTTTGACTTATCCTTTGTTCCGTCTGCTTCTATCATCGCCTTATCTACTGCATAAATATCAGAAGCATCCATACCTCTGATTGCATCGTTGATGATGGTATTGATATTTTCAACAGCCTTTGTTACACCCTTTCCAAGATAGCGGCTCTTATCACCATCGCGAAGCTCAAGTGCCTCAAATTCTCCTGTGGATGCACCACTTGGTGCTGTTCCTCTTGCCACGGTTCCGTCTGCTAAAGTAACCTCTGCCTCAACAGTCGGATTTCCTCTTGAATCAAGAATTTCTCTTCCTACAACCTTTTCAATCTCTAAATAATCCATGATCGTACCAAACCTTTCTTTTTCTTTCCACTGGTCTCCAACGGGAGAACACTCCCGTTTCAGCAGTATGGAGCCAATGGTTATTTTGCGTGAAGTTTGAAGTTGTATTCAGGCTTTTTGCATTTTCTTTATGTTAGCCATCACAACTATTAGTTAGTCTACACTAATTCTTTTCAAAATGCAAGGGGGTTCTGGACATTTTCCGGTTGTTGAAAATTTTATTCAGTTAACGTGTCAGGCAATACTACGAAACTCATTGCCCAGATTGAAAAGCCTCGTATACTTCCAGATAAAATCAATATTTAAATTTTACTTGACAGAAACTACATGAGGTAGTATAATCTTATCTGTGTTAGATATATCTAACCAATATTATATGCTGCTAATTTTAGAGTAATTTCTTTCTGTGGTGTATAAATATATCTTTTTGTTATATCATTTTTATATGATATGGATTCGATTTTTTTAGGAGACAAGTATGGATCATTATTTGATTGAGCATTGTGCGCCGACGTTAGCATCTATAAAAACAGCAAATCTTTTCCGTGTCAGCTTTGATACTCAGAAAAATTTGTTTGATGCGGTACGCCGTTGGAACAATACACTTCGCGACAAAGGCGTTTTATGTTTTTGCCTGTGCCTTCATGAGCACACGGCTTTAATCTATGTGGTTCGTATGAGTCGTCTGCAAAATGATCTGTCTGATCCGGCTGTCGGTGACTTTCTTTCCTCATTTGGCTATACAAGCCAAAACGCAATCGACGCTCTCCTCATTCTCAGACAACATTTAATGCAGTCTGACACGTTTCCTCACGAAATTGGAATTTTCCTTGGATACCCACTTGCGGATGTGAAGGGTTTTATTATAAACCATGGTCATAACTGCCTTTGCTGCGGTGACTGGAAGGTATACAGTGACCCTGAAAATGCAGTTAAAACCTTTAGGCGCTACTGCAAATGCAAGCAGATTTACCGTAAAATGTGGGAACAGGGAAAGGATCTTCGCCAGTTGACAGTCAGCGCATAAGTGCCTGACTGATTTGACAAATAAATTTTATTTTAAAGGAGAATGATTATGAGCAAGGTAGCTGTTGTTTACTGGAGTGGAACTGGAAATACAGAGCAGATGGCAGAAAGCGTAGCAGATGGAGCTAGAAATGCCGGCGCTGACGTAACTACTTTTACTGCTGCTGAATTTGATGCTGACAAGATGGATGAGTTTGATGCAATTGCATTTGGATGCCCTTCTATGGGTGCTGAGCAGCTTGAAGAGGATGAGTTTGAGCCGATGTTTACAGCTTGCGAATCAAAGCTGTCCGGCAAGAAGATCGCTCTGTTTGGCTCCTATGGATGGGGAGATGGTGAGTGGATGCGCAATTGGGATGAGACCTGCCGCAATGACGGCGCTGTAATGGCGTGTGATTTCGTTATTTGCAATGATGCTCCTGATGAGGATGCTAAGGCAGCATGCGAGGAACTCGGAAAGGCTCTTGCATAATTAGAGAAAAAAGCTCGAAAGCAAATGATAAAATGCTTCCGAGCTTTTTTATTATACTGTAAAATCTAAGCAGGAACGGATTGCAGTGTGTGGTCTTACCTTTCCATTTGCAACTGCAACGTGAGCCGGATGTACGGAGTAGCCCTTTAATGCTGCCTCGTCAGTAAATGTAGAATCAAGCATCAAATCTGCATTTGAGCTTTCCAGTCCATTTATGTTAACATGAATCTCTAACAATCCCGGAATCTGACCTGCAAGTCCCTCAAGACCAGCTTTGATTTCTGCCTTGATTGCTTCTTTTTCTTCTTTTGAATACTCATTCTTTAATGTCCATAAAATTACATGCTTTACCATTTTTCTCTCCTGTTCATTTTTTAATTAATTTTGTTTTTCACGAAACGAATGCGGTCTAATTCAAACAAGTCTTCTTCCCCTTCAGCAAAGAATTGAAGTTCAATCTCATACCGACCACTCTTATCGAGTTCGATTGGCGCTTTCCATGTTGTTTCCTGATGGATATCCTCTATATTGATCACACCAACTGACTCACCATTTGCCAGAATGCTAATTCCACATTCCTTCAGAGCTGTTCCTTCGATCTCGATTGCCCAATTGGCATCCTCCAAGAACTCGATATAGCGCCATTTTACGCTGCAGCCATCGGTGATATGTACAAGTGGGAAGCGTCCTTCTTTCTCGGTAAGATATGCTCCGCCAGTCAGACCGCACTGCCAGCCTGCCTCAATACCTGCCGTGGCATCTAGTCCATGTGAAAATCCCTGTGAGGTCATCTCTACCTGCTCGATAATTCCTCTCTCTTCATCTACCTCAATACGCTCAACACGTGCACGGCGCGCATATTTTGTGTTGTTTGAGGAACCATGATAGAATACATACCACTGATTTTCTATCTTCACGATTGAGCCATGATTATTCCAACTTTGCGGATCAATTCCTGTATTGTCGATTATACGGCCTTTTCTTACATACGGACCAGCAACAGATTTGCTTACTGCATAGTCAAGATTTGTCGGATGACCGCCATTACGGTGTGTTTCATCAATAAATTCACTTGCGTACACGATAACATAATGATCACCTACCTTGCGAAGTGATGATGCCTCATGGAAACCATGACCATCATCATCCTTATTGATCAGTGCTTCCTCATATGTATCTGGATTCAGTGTACACATATCATCATTTAATTCTGCCATATGGCAGTGGCCCTGACCCCAGGTGTAATAATATTTTCCGTTGTCCTCCAAAACAGACGGATCAATGCCTTCGATTGGCTTTCCTCCCATCGTTATCTGCACAGCATCCTCAAATGGTCCGTATGGGTTCTTGCTTTTTGCAACACCCTCTGTTCCATCTGAAAGGCAGAAATAGAAATAATACAACTCGCCTTTCTTTGCAACATCTGGCGCCCATAAAAGTCCATTTGACCACGGCACACCTTTTTTGATGCCCTCTTTTTCGTACTCATCGGTTGATGCCAGTACCAGGCCATGATCGGTCCACTCGGTCAAATCTGATACAGGTGCTGAATATACATGAAACTTGTGGCAGCAATACTCGCCGTCAAACTCATCCTTTGAGCCATACAGATAAACTCTTCCATCAAATACCTTTGGCTCTCCATCAGGGATATAAATATTCAGCGGCAGAAATGGATTTTTTGCACCGCTTTGATAGACAGCGTTTGCAGGCTCTTTAAAATATTCCACGTTTAATCCTCCAATCTAGTGGGTTTTGCCTTAAACAAATCCTTTGACCCCAACTAGAAAGTATGATACCATGGATAACGATTGTTGGCAAATACAATCCACTCTTATTTTTATTATTATGAAAGGATTTTTTTATGAAACGCTATCAATTAAAAAACTCATTTTTGCTGCTTTTGACTGCGGCTATCTGGGGATCTGCTTTTGTCGCACAAAGCGTAGGCATGGACTATGTTAAGCCGTTTACGTTTAATGGAATACGATCTGCGATTGGTGCACTTTTTCTGATCCCTTGCATCTTTTTCTTTCAAAACCGCACAAACTCTTCTGAAGTATCACCAGCAAACCAATTGAATCAGTCAGACATAACTCACGCATCATCGTCAATTGATCGAAAAACATTATTCTTCGGCGGGCTATGCTGTGGTATTGTGCTAGCGGCTGCTTCTTCCCTTCAGCAGATTGGAATTTCCTACACAAGCGTTGGAAAGGCTGGCTTTCTGACTGCTATCTATATTGTTCTTGTGCCAATTCTTAGTCTATTTTTAAAGAAACGCTGCAGCCCGCTTGTATGGCTTAGTGTTGCACTGGCAGTTGGCGGTTTGTATCTGTTAAGCGTTCCTGATGGTTTTGGCTCTATTGGAAAGGGCGATCTTCTTTTGATTGTCGGCTCTTTCTTATTTGCCGTACATATCTTAGTAATAGACTATTTTTCACCGCGCTGCAATGGTGTGGCTTTATCGTGTATACAGTTTTTTGTATGCGCAGTCGTATGTCTTATTCCGGCATTTATTTTTGAGCAGCCATCACTTTCTTCTATTCTTGCAGCATGGGCACCTATTTTGTACGCTGGTGTTCTCTCCTGCGGTGTCGGCTATACGCTTCAAATTATAGGACAAAAGGGTATGAATCCAACTATCGCATCTCTTATTTTGAGTCTGGAATCTGCTATATCTGTTCTTGCCGGCTGGTTGATTCTTGGTCAAACCTTATCGGCACGTGAGCTTACAGGATGTGCTATTGTTTTTCTGGCAATTGTGCTTGCTCAGCTTCCATGGCCGCCCACAAAAAAATCTTAAAGAAAGGCATTTTATGGACCGAACACTTACTTACACCGTCTCGATTGAAGAAAGTGACCTGCGCGCAGATCAGTTTTTATCGCGCCGTGGCTTTTCCTCTCACCTTTTGACGCGGCTTCGCAAAAACATGGAACATCTTCTTATAAATGGCACGCCAAGCCGCACAAACACACATCTTCATGAAGGCGACATTCTGACAGTACATATTGTTGAGGAGCATTCCTCCTACCATGTGCCTCCTGTAAAGCTTCCTCTTTCAATTGTCTACGAGGATGAGGATATTCTTGTTGCAAATAAGCCAGCTAAAATGCCTATTCATCCTTCTATGGACAATTATTATAATTCACTGGCAAATGCTCTTGCCTGGTACTACCGTGACAGCGGCAATTTTATCTTTCGCTGCACAAACCGCTTAGACCGAGATACCTCAGGGCTTACAGTAATTGCCAAAAATATGCTCTCCTCTGCCGTTCTTTCTGATATGGCTGTTCGTCATGCAATTACGCGTGAATATTTGGCGATTGTGCGCGGTGTCGTTACTCCTGCGTCTGGCACAATCACTGCACCGCTCTCAAGAAAGCCAGGCTCTATAATTGAGCGCTGTGTAGATTTTGAACACGGAGAACGCGCCGTAACTCATTACAAAACATTAGAAACAAAAAATGGGCACAGCCTTGTCTCTTTACAGCTTGAGACAGGCCGCACCCATCAGATACGGATTCATATGAAATATTTAGGCTTTCCGCTTGTCGGCGATTACCTTTATAATCCAGATATGGAATTTATCACACGTCAGGCGCTTCACTCATGCCGTCTTTCCTTTGAGCATCCGATCACCGGGGTGCCGCTCTCCTTTGAGGCGCCGTTGCCGGAGGATATGAAACGCGTGCTAGGAGAATGCTGATGCAAAGCGGGCTGTTCGTAATACTTGGCAAGGGCTTCGACGACTGTGCTTTACGAGGCGATTCCCGTGTGGAGCGGGCTTTCAAAATACACTATATGTAGAAATAATGTAAAAGGCGCCGCGGGAACAAGGGTCGCCGACAAAGCCATCGTTCGAAGCCCATCACTAAACTAGGCAGCCCGCGCCTTCACTCCACATTTTTGAGTGCATCTGTCATCGGAATTGCCTTGATTTTTTTGATCTGGAAGAATGAGATCACGGCATACGTGATTAGTCCGGCTGCAAGAACTTTTAACAGATCTAGCGGTTCCATATAAAATTCCAGATAACCAGAATACTCTGCAAACGCAACCTCACAGATAACCTTCAGTAGCACAATACATAACCCTATTGTCACTACAAGTGCAACAACTGATACGATTGTTGTGGTACGAATATATAAGCGGTTGATTTCCTTGTCACTGTATCCTAAAATCTTTGCCATGGAAATTGACTGCGCATTTTTCTCGATTACTACCTTTGAGAGCAGATACAAAAGCAGTGCAAACATGATCACGCCAAAGCCCTGGAAGAGAACAGCCATACCGCCCATTGACAATCGAAGCTGTCTGGAGGTCTTTGTCAAATCTTCCTTTGATATAGTCATTGCAATGTTTTTCTGCGTCAAATCAGTCAGTTCTTCATTTGAAAAATATCCTGGATAATAGCTTCCCTTCTCAAATGTTTTCTCAAACGCATCACAATTCATAAATACAGACAATGCTGCCGGATATGTATAGATACCCGTAACGGTAAAGGAATACGTTTTCTCCCCATACTCTTCCTGCAATGTAATCGTATCACCTGTTTTAATATGCTGCTTATTTGCATAGGCATTTGAAATCAATACCTCATCATCTGAAAGGCTGCTCTTTATGTAGGCGCTGTTTTCCTGCACGCCATACACCATCACTTCCTCGCTCTTGTAGCGTCCCTCCTGTGTCTTTAATACCGTCACATCATAGCTTTCAGCCTCTTTATTTTCTGTCTTTTCTTCGCTTACAAGCACATACTGATGCTCTGCAAGAAGATGAGTTGTAATCTCCTGTTCGAAATGATCAAGCAGCGGTCCAAACATAAATCCAAACAATAAAATCAGGTTTGCGAACAAAATTCCGATAAACAAAATGACATAGTTTGGAATATTCTGAAACAGGATTCTCATACGGAACCTCTTCATAATAGGAATCGTAGTCTTTAAGCGAAATGCCTTTTTCTTTTGTCTGCGGCTCAAATCACGACGAAGGAAACGAAGCGGTGAAAGACTCATCTTTTCTGCCAGCATAATAAAATTAATGGCAAACATCAAAAGCACTGGAATTACTGTTGTCTTGACAAATGCATCGGCGTTCCAGATCGTGACATAAGTCGGAAGGCTATAGCTTGCATAGTACAGTGCTGCCATATAACCTTTAAATACAGTGTATCCTAAAATATTTCCAATCACTGCTGCAATCAAGACAATGAGCATCGGCATTGCCATATAATGACGAATCAACTCGCCCTTTGAGTAGCCAGACGCGCGAAGTGTACCGATTACTGCTGATTCCTTGTTGATCGTGTTGCTGGTAGTCACGGCAAATACAAACGCAATAATAGCAATGACGATATAAAGAAATACGGTAAACATAGCATTATCGCCCTTTATATCATCTCCGGTAAAGATAATCGCCTGATTTACATACTCTGGTATAAAGCCTTCGACACCGTTCAGATTCAAAAGCGCATTTATATACAAAGTTTTCAAGAAAGATTCGCTGAGTGTCTTTGCCTCTTTCTCATCTGCCGGACGCTCGCTGTAACGCCATGAATAATTGTAGTGAAGATGATCATCGTTGATTTTATTAAATCCATCCTCTGTCACAATAGCCACACCAAATCTCACAGCGTCAAACATCATATCTGACGTAGATGAAAACAATGCACTGTAATCAGAAAGTGCCACTAAGCCGCATATTGTGTAGGACACGTCTCCAAGCTCCATCACATCACCAACAGAAATTTTATTATTTACGGCATACATACGGTCAATTGCAATCTCATTTTCATTTTCTGGAAAGCTTCCTTCCATCAGGCATTCCAGATCAATTTCTGTACGCTTCTTAAAAATACGAAGCGTACTCTCCACATTCTTTGTCTGTTCTTCTTTATAGAAGTTTGGATAAATCTTTGTTCCATCCTTTTGCAAGGCGTCTAACAGACCGCTTGATGCCTCTCTTTTAACCTCAAAATTTCCATCTTCAATATTATATTTTTCAAAACTCTCATCATAGGCCTGTGACATACTGCCGCTCGCAACCAAAAATCCAGATACAAGCGCGATCACACCTGCTATAAATACAAACAGAACAATATATTTTCCAGCCTCGCTCTTCAATTCCCTAAGAAAACGTTTATTCAATGGATTTGATTTTTTCTTTACCATTCCAGATCCTCCGCTGCCATACGCGTCTCATTGCGGCAATTCTCACGAATACGGCCATCATGAAGCTTTACGACGCGATCTGCCATCTTCTCGATTGCATTATTATGTGTTACCATAACAACAGTATTTCCATATTTGCGGTTAACCTGCTCGATTAGTTTTAAAATCTCCTTTGATGTTGCATAGTCAAGTGCACCTGTTGGCTCATCGCACAGCAAAATATCTGGATTCTTGACAATGGCTCTTCCTATAGCTGTTCGCTGCTGCTGTCCTCCTGATAACTGATTCGGCAGCTTATGACGATGCTCATACAAGCCAAGTGTCTTTAACAAATCATCTACATCAAGTGGTTTGTCACTTAAATAAGCACCAACCTCTACATTTTCCTTGATATTTAAATTTGGAATCAAATTATACATCTGAAAGACATAACCTAGATGCTTTCTTCTGTACAATGTCAGCGTCTTTTCGTCCATATCGGCTGTCTTTTCGCCATTAATTGCAATATAGCCGCTGTCTGAACTGTCAATTCCCCCAATAATATTTAACAGTGTTGATTTCCCAGAACCTGAAGGTCCCAAAAGCACGCATAATTCTCCTTTTTCAATCTCCATGTCAATTCCCTTTAATACTTCGATACGGCTGTCGCCTTCGCCGAAATGTTTTTTGATTCCTTTAATCTCCAGAAACATGACGTTCCCCCTCTCTTTATATTGATGAGACTGTGTTCTGGTTAAGTTTATGACGCCAGAAGTTAGTATTATCTAACTTCATATTATACGAGCTTTTATAAAGAAAAACAACCAGCACTATTGAGAGTTTTTCTCAATAAATACTGGTTGCTATTATTACCCGGTAGTTTTGTGAGGGGTTCACCCTATACGCATTGATATAGCTTGGTGAATTACTCTTCTGGCACTTCAATTAAATCTTTCGTAAAATGGTTGAGTACCTTGCATCCGTCTTCGGTGACGAGTACCAAATCCTCAACACGAACGCCGAAGTTTCCGGTTAGGTAGATTCCTGGCTCGATGGAGAAGGTCATACCTGGCTTTAATACATCAGTGTTTGCTGAAGAGACATCTCCTGCCTCATGAACTTCCTGACCGATGTTATGGCCAGTACGATGTACAAAGTATGGGCCATATCCCTGCTCTGTTATATAATCTCTTGCGGCTGCATCTACATCACAGAAGCGAACACCTGGCTTTACTGCTGCGATTGCGCGCTCGTTAGCTGTCTTTACGATGTTATATACCTTCTTCTGTTCTTCGCTTACATTACCCAAGAATACAGTTCTTGTCATATCTGAGCAATATCCGTTCCATAAGCATCCAATATCAAGAATTACGCTGTCGCCAGATTTTCCTGTGGAATCGTCGTTACTGTGATGCGGGTCAGCAGCATTTGCACCGTAGCAGCAAATCGGGTAGAAGGAAAATCCTTCTGAACCAAGATCGTGATAAATATCAAGCAGCTTATCGGCAAGTTCCTTCTCTGTATAGCCCTTGTTGACCTCTTTAATCAAACGCTCTACTGCCAGATCGTTTAATCTGGAGGCTTCGATCATAAACTCCTGCTCTTCATTTGTCTTAATCTGTCGAATCTTATCAATGATGTAAGAACCGTTCTTGTAAGTCAGATTTGGACGAAGTTCCATAAGACGAAGCAAAAACTTTGCTGCCCAGTTTTTATCAATGCCAATCACGCCAGTTTCTGCAATCTTCTCAGAAAGAATTGCAACGCAGTCATCAACGTCATCAACATACGTAACCGGCCAAATCGGATTATCTCCCTGTGGGTACAGCTTGCTTATTACAAGCTCAGTCTTGCCGGCTGCTACATCAAATACAAGAACCATCAGACGCTCGCCCGGGTTCATAAGTCTTCCCATCAAATAATTGATGGAGGCAGGATCGCTTACAATAAGCTGATCCATGCCATTTTCCTTCATTGATGCCAAAACCTTTTGTGCTCTTTCTTTAAATACAGTCTCTTTTACCATCTCTTTTGTCTGCCTTTCTGTCTTTGTCTTGACGTCCATATATGCCAGACTTCTCGTTTTTACTTTGTTACCGGCGTTGGTCTGGACCAGTCAAATACTAATCTTGAATCAATCAATGCTGACAAACGATCCTTTGCACCTGATGACGGATCTACATAGGAGCTGATTGCCTCCCACATACGCTGTCCGTCTACATTAGCACGTCCCATACGGAAATATTCATTTCCAAGCTGTGTCCAGCCAAGGTTTGAGTCAACGCTGCAGAAGTAGTTAAATCCTAACTCCTTTAACAGCTGATACTTTTGATTTGCAGGATCATAGCCTCTCCAGGAGCCCTCGTACAAATCTTCACCCTGCGGATAAATGATGATATCAACATCACCAAGAAGAGGCTTTACCTCGCGATCCCACAAATGGGAATCAGACTCAAAACGCTCATATGATCCAGAATCACCGACCTTGTTGTGACCCCATGTATGACTTGCAAACAGCCATCCATCATCACGGCATGCCTGTGCTACCTGCTTTGCACTCTCCTTATCCTGCTCGATATTAGGATTTGGCTGATACATAGTCTGCTTCTTCTTTAAGTTGTTCTCCAGATTCCATGAGAAATACTGATCAAAGTAATCGCAGTTGCTGTTGTACCAGAAATCACTTGTACGATATCCAAAAATACCCTCATATCCAGTCAGAGCAATGATACCCTTAGCGCCGCGATATGAAAAGTCTGGATGAGTCTCAACAAAATCATCAAGAATCGGAACAACATCATATGAACCATAGCTTAGGCTGCCATCTGGATTCGTATATTCACTTGTCGGAGTTCCATCCTCACCAACAACGAGCTTGCTTGCAAAACCGTGACCTGTCATGTATTCGTAGTAGCTTACATCATCAACAGACAAAACAAATGGCTTCTTGCCTTCCGGAAGATAAATCGGCTGATGCTTCATAACCTGTGTGCCGTCTGCCTGTGTCTCATATGATGCCACATCATAGATGCTTACAAGCACATATCCTCTTGTATACATTTCTTCAAGAATACGGCAAAACTCATCCACTGTAGTCATTACATAGTTGTAATCCTTTACCTTGTTCATACCATCCTGCTTGCTGATTGCGATGTTATCATCAAAGGCTCTGCTTGTATCAACAACAAGCGTATGGAAGAAAATATGAGGAATTGTGCTGTTATCTGCGTAGACAACAGCCTCACTCTTTCTCTGCTCATAATCTGCAATGGCTGCTGTATAAGCTGCGTTGCTCTCATATCCTGATACTGACTGAATCTTTGCAATTGCGCCGTCATAATCATACATCGCTGCTAAATAATTAGCATCATCAAGCACACTATCTCCAGTCTTTTCCAGTACATATTCCCATGCTGGCTCTGTTTCCATAGAACCTGCCTGACGCTCTGGAACAATCATATTTCCATTCGCATCATTCTCATATGTCTGCGGCTCCATCATAGTTGCCTGTCCTGCTGCCTGTGTCTGACCAGCTGCGGACTCAGCCTGTGCAGCTTCTGTCTGCGCCTGCGTCTGAACTTCCTCAGTATTTGCCTCGCTTCCTGATGAACTTGTCAGCGCAGCTTCCTGCGTCACAGAAGGCGTATTTTGTGATACTGCCTGCGTATTGCCTGTTTTTCCACCAAAACCGACAGTCTCTCCGTTTCCTACACGGCTGATCTGCCAAATCAAAATGATTAGTACAGCAAATAAAAGAATCAGCAGTGTCACACAAACTACAATCAGGCCTGTGCCTTTTTTCTTTTTTCGCTTGTTTTTTTCTGTATCTTTCTGACTCATGTTTCTCCAATCTGCCGAGAACTTCCCCGGCGTATTTTATTAAATCGGCCCCCTTTCGTAACTTTCCTCAGCCGATTACATCAAAAATGATTGTACCTCATTTTCGTACAAAATACCATAACTTTTTTCTTACGGACTTCTTACGTCACTCCGCCGCAATCTGCTCTTTCACATTTTCTATTGCTTTTTGCAGCTGATTATCCTCACTTTTTTCGATTGTCAGTTTTGTTTTAAGTTCTTCGTTTAGATCTACCTCTACATCTGGGGTGATGCCTTCTTTGTGTATACATGTGCCGCGCGGTGTAAAATAACGTGATACTGTGATTTTAATTGCGCTTCCATCGTTAAATGGCAAAATGCTTTGCACGATTCCTTTTCCAAAAGTCTGTGTTCCGATGATTGTTCCTGTCTCATAATCTTGAATGGCACCCGAAAAAATCTCAGATGCTGACGCACTGTTTCCATTTACGAGCACAGCAAGCGGAAGATCGAAATAATGCTCTGCATCGGACGTATAGGTATCTCCTTCTCCATTTTTATCCTCTGTGTAGACAATGGTGCCTTCCGGAAGCATATAATCAAGCATATCTACAACGCAGCTTAACAGACCTCCAGGATTGTCACGAATATCTACAATCAGACCTTCCATGCCCTGTGCCTTTAAATCATCAACTGCTGCTATATATTGGTCTGACGTAACCTCATCAAACTCTGTCACCTGAACATAGCCAATATTGTCCTCTAACATCTCATATGCAACTGTCGGAACTTCAATTTTTCTTCGCTCAACAGTAAAATCATAATACTTATCTTCTGACTCACGATATACGCGTATATCAACTGTAGTACCGCCCTCTCCCTTGATCCAGGAAACAACAGTACTTACGTCGATGCCGCTTACATCATTCCCGGCAACCTCTATTAAAATATCGCCCGGAAGCATACCGGCCTCGGCACCAGGACAGCCCTCAAACGGCCGCACAACAGTAATGATCTTTGTCTGAACATTCTGTGATACAACAACACCTATTCCCTCATAGCTTCCGCTTGTTGATTCCATCAGTGTCTGATATTCATCTGCCGTGTAATAGCATGAATATGGATCATCAAGCGCATTCATAAAACCTTTATAAATGTTATCCTGATAATCCTTAGCATCTGCCGTATCAAATAAAAAGTAATCATCGGCACACTGTTCAAGAAGCTTTAATTTTGTCATCAGCTCATCTGTGATGGCCTCCTGATTCTGTGACTCGACTGTAGATGATGTTGCTGTCTTCGTTCCTCTCGATGAATATGCTGTTGCGAGCGAACTGTAACGATAATGACGGCTGAAATATATACCTGCCAGCGAACAGCCCATGATTGCTGCTGCCGCACCTACTGCCATACCTGCTGCAAAATTATTTTTTCTGTGTTTCTTTTTGCCTGTTTGAAGCTCATTTTTTTCCTCTATTGTTTCAGCATCTTCATTTAACTGTCTGTTTTTTTCTTCCACTTGCATCCACCTTTCCTCTGAACAGTCAGATCTATCAATGCTATTAGCATGACCAAAATCTGTCCGTCAATACTTTTGTATGCAAAACCAAAAGGGGGAAACAGACTCTTACGTCCGTTTCCCCCGGTTTTTCTACGCTGGAGCCTTAGTTTTTCTCCATATAATTCATATACTTCACAACCATAAGCGCAATCTTAAAGGTAATCGCATCCTCAAATACACGCAGGTCTAATCCAGTGCTCTTCTGAAGCTTGTCCAGACGATATACAAGTGTATTTCTGTGAATATACAGCTGTCTGGATGTCTCAGATACATTCAGGCTGTTCTCAAAGAACTTGTTGATTGTGGTCAATGTCTCATCGTCAAACTCATCTGGAGACTTGCCATCAAAAATCTCCTTGATAAACATACGGCACAGCGGAATCGGAAGCTGATAAATTAGACGGCCAATGCCAAGCTTAGCGTAAGCAACAACGTTCTTGTTGCTAAAGAAGATCTTTCCAACATCAAGTGCCATCTTTGCCTCTTTGTAGGATCTGGAAACTTCCTTTAACTCATTTACAACAGTTCCATATGCAACATGCACCTGACTCATTGCCTCGGTATTAAGCATATCAACCATAACCTGAGCTGTCTTCTCAAGATCATCCTGTGTCTCACCCGGCTTTACCTCGCGAACAACGATGATATTCTTCTCATCAACTGCAGTGATGAAATCCTTTACTCTTCCGGTAAACAGGCTGCGTACCGTCTCAAGTGCATTGACATCCTTCTCATTCTTTGTCTCTATTACATAGACAACTCTCTTCGCAGATACTTCAATATGAAGCTTCTTTGCGCGATTATAGATATCTACCAACAGCAGGTTATCAAGAAGCAGGTTCTTAACGAAGTTATCCTTGTCAAAACGCTCCTTGTATGCAACTAACAGGTTCTGTACCTGGAATGCTGCAATCTTTCCTACCATGTAAACATCGTCACTGCCTCCCTTTGCCAGCATTACATATTCAAGCTGGTGCTCATCAAATACCTTAAAGAACTGGAATCCAGCAACTACCTGGCTGTCTGCCGGCGACAACGTAAAATTCACGATGGTCTCCGTGGTAATCTCCGGATCACCAAACGTAGATGCCAGCATGTTTCCGTCGGTATCGCATACACACAAATCAATTCGTGCGATATTTTTCAGCCCTTCAATTGTACTTTGCAAAATCTGGTTCGAAATCATACTTTCCTCACATTCCGCCGCCGTAGCAGCTTATAGTTTTCACAGCTTACCGCCATTCCTTCTTATATTGTATAACATTTTTCGAGAAAAAAAAAGGGGAAATGTAAATTTTTTACATTTCCCCAAAAAATCTTAATTTAATTCAATTAGTTTAATACAACCAGCTCGCTATCCTTATCGAAGATATGGATTCTGCTCAGGTCAAGACCCAGAGTCAGGGTATCGCCCGGTCTAGCAGTTGTTCTTGGGCTTACACGAGCGGTGAAGCTTGTCTCGTTGATATCGAAGTACAGGAATACCTCAGCACCCAGAAGCTCGTATACACGGATGGTAGCGGTCAGAGTAGCACCCGGATAGTTGCTCATATCGCCATCATGGATATCCTCTGGACGGATACCGAAGCAAACTTCCTTACCAACATAACCCTTCTGAACTAATACCTTGCCCTTCTCATCCGGAAGAGTGATATCTGCGTTACCAAACTGAACATGTACCTGGTTGCCTACCTGAACAACCTTAGCATCGATCAGGTTCATCTGCGGAGAACCGATGAATCCAGCAACGAACTTGTTAGCCGGCTTATCGTACAGGTTCTGCGGGGTATCTACCTGCTGGATAACACCATCCTTAAGAACAACGATTCTGGTACCCAGAGTCATAGCCTCGGTCTGGTCATGTGTTACGTAGATGATGGTTGTACCTAATCTCTGATGCAGCTTGGAGATCTCGATTCTCATCTGTACACGAAGCTTTGCATCCAAGTTGGACAGAGGCTCGTCCATCAGGAATACCTTTGGCTCACGCACGATTGCACGACCCATAGCAACACGCTGTCTCTGACCACCGGAAAGAGCCTTCGGCTTACGATCAAGCAGATGCTCGATATCAAGGATCTTAGCTGCCTCATGAACCAGCTTATCAATCTCAGCCTTCGGAACCTTTCTTAACTTAAGACCGAATGCCATGTTATCATATACAGACATATGCGGATACAGAGCGTAGTTCTGGAATACCATTGCGATATCTCTATCCTTTGGCTCTACGTCGTTAACGACCTTATCACCAATCTTTAACTCACCAGAAGAAATTTCCTCCAGACCTGCGATCATACGAAGAGTAGTAGACTTACCACAACCAGATGGTCCTACGAAGATGATGAATTCCTTATCTGCGATCTCAAGGTTGAAATCCTTAACGCCGACAAAGCCGTTAGGATAAACCTTAGTTACATTCTTTAAAGACAAACTTGCCATTTTGAATTTCCTCCCTAATTTTCGAAACTGTTGACAGTCAGTTTTCTGATATGTTTATAATACATGATTTCATAATTTTTTACCATACTGTTTTTCACCAAAAAAGCAACGACATTTTTATATATGTTGTACACCTAATTTTCACATTTTATTGGTAGGTTGAAAGTGACATTTTTATTAAATTTCCATAAATCCTTCACCCAATACTTCTCTTGAGTCATTCACTATCACAAAAGCTCTGCTGTCTGCTTCTAAAACAACATCTTTTATACGAGCAATTTCACGAGGAGATATAACACAAATGAGAATTGTTTTGTCTTGATTTGTGTACATGCCTCTTCCATGTAGTCCAGTGACACCTCTGCCAATCTTCTCCATAATTTTCTCAGCAATCAACGTTGACTGATCTGAAATGATATAAAGCATTTTGGCTGAAGTACTTCCCTCCATGATTCGATCTGAAATTTTCGCCGTCAGATAAACTACTATAATAGAGTAAAGAGCAACGCGAATGCCAAAAACCATAATGCCGACTGATGTAATAACTACATCAAGCAGCTGCATCAGCTTTGGCAATGAAATATAAGGAAAGAAATGATGTAAAATTGCACCGCACATATCAGTACCGCCTGTAGTTCCCTTTCCTAAAAAAACAAGACCAACGCCGATACCCATGCTGACACCGCCAAAAACAGATGTCAAAAACAGATCAGGTTCCTCCATCAGCTGCACATACGGTATCACTGCAAGCCAAAAAGAAAGAAGAAGAGATCCTGCCACAGTGCGCTTTGCAAAGTCCCATCCATTGATCTTTAATACAATAGGAACCATAGGCACATTTAAGACCAGGTTCGTTACCCACAGCGGAACACCATCAGGAACAATTCCCTTTGTCAGTTCCTTTACTATAATTGCAATTCCGGTAAAACCACCCGGGACCATTCCATCTGGATCTAGGAAAAACTGAAGTGATACTGCCATAACTGCCGTACCTGCCACAATCAGCAGATATTCGGCAAACTTTTTTTGTCGAATTGTAAGTTTTTGTAGCATATTTTCTCCTTAAACAACAAAGAAAGCAAAATCTTGCGAGGGATTTTCCTTTCTTTTCTCTTCTTATTATCCTATAATTCTTCTCAAAGTACCTTTTATTATACAGAAACGGAGTTTTTTTTATGATTTCTTATGAATCCTCATACTCAATACTGATCGGCCACCGTATCCGTAATGAACGAATTGCACTAGGTATGACACAATCTGAGTTTGCCAAACTGCTTAGCATCTCACCCAGCTATCTCGGTGCACTTGAGCGCGGCACACGCCCTGTCTCGCGAAGCATTATGAACCGCCTTCACGAAAAAACACATATTTCCTACGATTACCTGCTTGAAGGACTCGAAAAGCCAGATGATACTCTACCCATCATGCAAAATATCGTTGCGGAACCGGAACATTACCGTGTCCGCCGCGATATTGGGCTTCTTCTTGCCTCCTGCTCTGTGCGGGAGGCAAAAGACTGCTACCAGCTTATTCATACTTATTTAGATCATCTACGAAGCTCTGACAGCTCTAAATCAAAAGACGGCTAACCATAAATAAAATACATATTGCTGCTGCACCAATAAAAAATGGATCAATCAGTCTGCTAGTACCTCTTTTTTGAAGTGCTTTTTTCTCTCCGCCATTAAGAACCCACGCAAAGTAGTCCTCTCTGTCACACAGCTTTGCTAAAAGCTTCACTAATACAACAACAAGCGCTGTAGTCACAATAGCTACAATACCTACAACAATTACTGTTGTAACAAGATAGGTCTGCTGGAAAGCTCCTGAAATTTCAAGCATTCCTTCCTCTTCCACACCCGATGCAGTAAGCGATGTCAGTGCATTTATTGCCTGTGCTGACTGAAAATTAATCAGAAAATGAATTGCCATGGATGCATAAATACTTCCTGACGCTTCTACGACAGCTGCAAAAATAACACCAAGCACAAAGCCATATGAGAACTGGTTAAAATTTAGATGCATTAATCCAAAAATCAATCCGCTCATAAGTGCTGCCTTCCAAAAGCCATGGCTTCTGTATCCATGGAAAAAGACGCCTCTGAAAACAAATTCTTCGCTAAATGCAGGAATAACAGCCAAAAATAAAATATTCATCCATCCTGGACCGCCTGTCATCTGCTCTGCAAGCCCTGCAGCTACATTCGGCACAAAAAGTGAGCTAAACAGATTCAAGAACGATAAAAGCGGCATTGATAAAAGCGTGATGCCAACCAGACAAAGAAGTGCGCCAAAATGCAGACGGCGATGGCGAATCTCTTTATAAAGGTTGATATGCTCTTTTTTTGTATATCCCCATGCAGGCAGAAGGATCAGAAGCTGTGCCACTAAAAGATCTGCGTAAATTGGAAGCTCCATGCCATTTGTCAAGAGCACATAGGCATATGAGCCTCCAATTGAAAAGATCGCAAGAATCAGAAACGTCAAATTTAATTTTGCTGTTTTCGTCATACTCACTTCTCTTTTCTGTATTCAATACGATTCTCGCCGATCTCAATCTTTCCTTCCTTGAGCAGATGACCAAGTGCACGCTTAAACGCATTCTTGCTCATCTTCAGTTCTCTTTTAATCTTATCCGGCTCTGCCTTCTCGCCAAATGGCAGATATCCGCCAAAAGACTCCATTGCATTTAAAATCGTCTCGCTGTCTGTATCCATCTGCAGATATGCCTTATCACGAACTGCCAGATTCAGCTTTCCATCAGAACGCACCTCTGTGACACGTGCATTAACCTGATCGCCGGTACGGTAATTATCGTAAATTTCTTTCTTTGGGATCAAACCAAAGTAACGGTTATCTACCGCAACAAACACACCAATCTCAGGATTTACGCGGTAAACAGTACCTGTTACCTGATCTCCCTTCTGATATGGGCTATCACTGTGAAGACGCTCATACACCTTCATTGTTGCACAAAGACGCTTACTCTTATCAAGGTACAGCGCAACCAGACAATGCTCTCCTCTTCTTACAGGAACTGTCTGCTCTTTAAATGGAAGAAGAAGATCCTTCTCAAGTCCCCAATCTAAGAATGCACCGATTCTTGTCTTTTCCTTAACAGTCAAAACTGCCATCTCGTCCATTACAAGAAGTGGTCTTCTTGTTGTGGAAATGATACGATCCATGGAATCCTTGTATACGAATACCTCGATCTCATCTCCCTCTTTTGTTCCTTCCGGAACCTGCTTTCTTGGAAGCAGCACGCTCTCTTTTTCTCCTTCATGTCCCAGATAGACGCCAAAATCCTTAATACGAAGCACAGTAAGCGTCTGCATCTTTCCTAATTCGATCATATTTCCTCTCATTCTGCCGTTTGCGCGGCTCTCTGTATGATTCAGCCGACATCCAAAGTTTATGCCGGTGATCTTCTTTTACTGAAAAGCAACTACTGCATATGCAGTCTGCTCATCCTTTTTTAACTGGACAATAACCTGTCCATCTTCTTCTTTTGTGACAACAGGAATCATCATATCTCCTAAAAGTGCCTGATAACGGTATTCGGCACGCACCTGATGCAGTGAAAAATCAGACGGCAGGTAACGGCTTGCCATCAATACATACTGCGTGTTATTCACATGATGATTACTGTCTAAATGTTCGGTGCGCACAGTAATAGGTTCCATGACGATGCCTTCCTTTGGCGCTGCAATCTTTCGATCTGCATATGGCATGTCAAGTGGTGTTCCAAGCTCGTAAGGGCTGCTGTCCTCCTCTGTGATGCGCACCGGACGCATCTGTGATTTTTGAACTAACACCCAGTTTGAGTTTGCGACAACGCACTGTGTCCCATCTGGTCTTTGGATGCAGAAGTTTCGCTTGCCAAGCGTTCCCTTAAACTGGTACGCCTGTGTCCCGATTTCAATGTATTCACAGCATCTTGGACGCTCTTTTATAATGATCTGCCAGGAATTTAAAAGCCACACCCGATCACGCTTTTTAAGCACATCCGTTCCATTGCCTACATCTTCTGAGTGAAAGACACTGCAGTCCTGAAGATAATTCATAATGCCTGCGAGTGACAGCTTTCCATTCTCGTCCGTCTCACTGAAACGAACCCTGCTGGTAAATGTATACATATTCGTTCCTCCATCCAGAGCATAAAACAGCTCCTTTTGATTATATCATTTCCTTTTGGGAAAAGAAAGCAAAATTTTATATATTTTTCAAAAAAATGCTTGACATTTGGACAATCCTGTATTATCATAAACATGTTGCTTAAAGCGCTATCGCCAAACGGTAAGGCACTGGACTCTGACTCCAGCATTTTCCAGGTTCGAATCCTGGTAGCGCTGCTAACATGGGGCACCGTGAAATATCACGGTGTCTTTTTTATTTTTAGAGCAGATCAAAAAGAGAGCCGCCTCATACGAGACGACTCTTTTTTCTGTCATTAGGGAAGCGATTGCCTTTTTATTTTGCAGCTGCTTCAAAAGCATCATACTGCTCTGTGGTGTATGGTTCTTTGGATGTCTCAAAGTTTACATAACGATAACCACTTACAATACCATACAGACTATAAATCTTGCTGTAATCATTTACATGAGTCAGCTGCCAATGAATGTTATAATATAATGGAAGTGAAAGCACATTTTCGATCATGTAAGCCTCTGCCTCTGCATATGCCTCATAACGATTGTCCATGTTATCGGTGATTGCATCTGCCTTCTCTACCATATCTGTAAAGGTCTTATATGTCTCTACAAGCTCTGGCGCTGTCTCTTCTGTCAGCTCATTTGCAAAAGTATAGTTTGCTGAGAAATATGCGTTGTCGTTTCCGTAGGTTTCCTGAACCATGAAGTTCTGAGGATCACCATAGTCAGCACCCCATCCACTGATTGCAATAGAGAACAGATGTGGGATTCTTACTTCCTGTGCAAAGCTGCTGACATATTCTTTTATGTTTAATACAATAAAGTCATCGCCAAGTGATGCGGAAAATGCCTGCTTTAATACCTGTGCTGTATCTGCCTGTGTCTGGTTTCCGCTTGCAATGTAGTAATCACACTGAATCGGGAAGGTAACTCCTGCTGCTGTCAGTTCTTCAATTGCCTGTGCCTTATACTCAGCAAACTTATCTGCATCAAGACGAACCATTGTCTCGCCATTGTAATCATCAATGCCTAACTTATCAAGAACAAGATCAACATAATCAGTTCCGTCTGATGTGGTACACAGACCTCTCATTGTGTAAGCATTATTCTCACACTTTAATGGGTTGATTGCATTTGTTCTTGCATAGTAGCTTTCCAGATCCAGTCCATAATACAGACTCTTTCTAAATGCCAGATTTGCGATTGCTGTGTTCCAATTTGTATCTGGATTTCCTTCTGCATCTAATTTATTATAGTTGAACTTCATCTGCCAGGAATACTTGTCTGGGCGAGTCTCAACCATCTGATCATGATACTCGTTATTCTCATCCTCGTAGATAATCTTAACATTACTCTCTGTCAGCTCAACAGCATCAAGCTCTCCTGTCTGATACAGCTGGAATGCAGTATCAAGAGAATCTACCATCTTAATTACAACTTCATCGAAAGTAGTGCTGTCTGTGTCATACCATGAATCATTTCTTGTCAGAATCTTTTCATTTCCCTGAATATACTCTGTGATAGTATACGGACCATCATACCAGATCTGATCGTAGCTTGCTGCAAGATATCCATCTGCTCCAATACTCTCAAGAAGTGCACCTGAGATTGGATACATACAAGCATATGTACATACTGTATCGAAATATGGCTTCTCTGCAACACAACTTACAACAAATGTGTAATCATCTGGTACTGAAATGCCTGTCATGTCAAGAAACTCCTGAATATCAATATTCATCGCTGTCTCTTCATCAAGACCTTTAGTGTACTCATAGTACTCAGAAGCTCCCTCAATCAGTTCAATCGGCATCGAGGTATTTGCGGCCCCATTTTTCCAATAATTTAAGGTAAACTCAAGACCATATGCAAAATCCATAGCAGTCAGCTTTGCCATTTCATTGCCCTGATAATCAACCCATGTTGCATCATCTCTTAACTTAAATGTCCATGTCTTACCATTGTCCTCACTGCCCCACTCCTTTGCAATACCCGGGATCAGCTCGCCCTTTGTATTCATGGAAAGAAGTCCATCGATACAGTTTGTGAGAACCTGCAATTCCTTTGCGTTCTGCGCATTCTGTACGCAGAATGTCTCCATCTCATTCACAGCAGTCTGATAAGTATAATAGGAAGTTAACCCCTCTGTCTCATCAGCCATTGCCGTGATCGGTGTCATCGATGCTGTCATCGCCGCTGCAAGCGCCAATGCAAGTGCTTTGTTTTTTCTCATAATCTGCTCCTTTCGCTGCCCAAGGGCTGCCCTTTACTGCCTAATTACAAAAAAGAGCAAAGGAAATCAAGGTCTTGTGTAATCACCATTGATTATCCTTTGCTTTTATTTTTTTGTTATTCAGCTGTTTTTTATTATATTCTTCAACGTTTTAGTTGTCAAGCACTTTTTCACTTTAATTTAATAAAACTGTGAAGTGATAATTTTTCACAAAGCTACATTACGAAAGCCCTTAGGTGTAATGGTTTCGTCGCCGGACCAAACTCCGCAGGTTCCTTTTATGTTCTTTATTATCATACATTACTTTAAAAGACCTGCTCCAAGTGTCCGGCTCGTGAAAGCCATTCACCTTCGGGCTTGGCCGTAAACTGTAACAAAGTGATGATTTTTCTACTTTGAACTACTTTTCTGCGATCTGGTGATCGATCATCTTTCCCTTGTCAAAATGAAAAATCTCATCGCAAAGGACACGGATATCCTCGCTGCTGTGACTGGCGACAACGATTAGCTTTCCCGCTTCTCTTTGCTTTAGAAGAATCTGGTACATTTCCTGCACGCCATCGTTATCTAAGCCTGACAATGGCTCGTCCAAAAGAAGTATATCCGGGTGCTCCATTAGTGCCTGTGCAAGTCCAAGTCGCTGACGCATACCGAGCGAATATTTTCCTACATGCTTCTTACTCTCTGGGTCAAGTCCGACAAGACGAATCGCATTTTTAATCTCTTCATCGGAAATCTTATGACGAATTGATGCAAGCATTTTTAAATTGCGAAAGCCTGAGTAACCTGGAAGAAATCCTGGATTTTCAATAATGGCTCCAATATTATCTGGCGCATCAATATCTTTTCCAAGTACTTTACCGTCAATTGTAATTGATCCGGATGTGGGCGAAACGAAACCCAAAATATGCTTCATCAGCATCGTTTTTCCTGATCCATTTCGTCCAACAAATCCGTAAATCTTTCCTTTTTCCAGCGTCATGCTAATATGAGACAAAACTTCTACACCATCAAAGCTCTTCGTCAGATCTTTTATTTCTATCATTATATACGTTCCTCACTTTCTCTTTTTGACCACTCATTATTGTTCATTGTTTCCCTGCAAATCTGTGATCATGATTCGTTTACTCTGATAATAGATTGCCACAAAAGATACTAACAGCAAAATTACATACAGAGCTGAAATTGCTGGAATAGTGAGTGCCCGATGTGCCTGTACAGAATCTAGTGACTCTACACTTGTCCAGCAGACAGGAGAAAAATATTGCAGCCAATAATTTTTAGGCCATGCAAGCCACATCAATATCGGATCAAGAAAAACAATGATTCCTGTCACAGCCAATCCCCACAATATATTTTTGCTGATCAAGCTAACCAAATACAAAATCATACCAAGCAGTGTAAAGGAAGCCCATGCCGTCAGAAACGTATAAAGTGTTGCTCCACTTGGATACAGATATTTTACAACGGCAATAGGAATAATAGCTGGATATAATTGAGCTAATTGCTCTTTACTCATCTGTGAAGTTCCATAAATAAGATCCGCTGCTGCTCCATCCCAACTGTCACTTAAAGAAAGAATAGGAACTGCCACCAGTGCTGCGCAAACTGTAATAAATGCGATATAAACAAGTGAAACTGCTGCTATGTACAGACAAGTACCAATGCACCAACCAGAGCGTTTACTTCTCATGATTGCATATGGTGTAATCGGATAATAAAATGGCGCATCACAGAGTAACAAAATAAGCCCAATATGAAAGTACATTTTCGGTGTTCCTATTGAAATCTCTGTACTTCCAAATAGTAATGGAAGAAGAAGTGGTGTCGATACTGCACCATTATCTAGTCCGTACTGCAGAACAGATTTCAATGTATTAAAAACAATAAGCGCAGTAAATAAAAAAATAAATTTTACTCTAAAGTCCTGTCTCCAACAATTAAAATTAATGGAAGTAACTGCCATTGAACGTTTAAATAAGCCCATGTTTTTTCCTCCATTCTAGTCTTCTCGCAAAGAAAAATGCACAAAAAGCATATATGGTCAGCGGATACAGCATCCCCCATAAAAACATAATTCTATGAGATACTGTACTTCCCCAAGTTGATGACATAGCAATCAATCCGAGTATACTAAATATACTTCCACTCGGAATATAAGAGACTGCCACAAAAAATACCAGTCCACATGTTCCTACTGCCACAAACAAATTTGCCTGATATACCGAAAGCAATAAACCCATACCACTACATGCCACTATAATAACGCCAAACTGAAGTGCCATCATAATTAGATACAAAACTGGATGTCGTACTGCAAAGGCTCCGTAAAAGAATCCTTCCACATAACTTCCTACTAATGGCATCCCTCCGAAAAGACAAAGAATACTATAGAGTCCAAAGGATACTAACATTCCCAAAATAATCGCCAAGCAATTAACTGCAAACCTCGTTAATGTATAGGATATAATTGTTGTTCTTGTAAAAATAGACCGAATATATCGACTTTGCATATCACTGCAATAACTTCCCGTATAGAGTCCACCCAGCAAAAACACTACTACTATTTTAAATTTATCAAACGCCAAACTTTTTGCCAGTGTATCAACTGGTCCGCTATATCCTGGAACATCCCCCCATCTCGTATACATTTTTAAATCATCCCATGTTGAAATAATCAATACTATCAACACACCTAGCACAACCGCGCAAAATTTTTTGCAGAAAATGCTTCTTTTCAAATCCATACGAAAACAATTTGACATATCGTTACCTCACTCTAATCTTGTTTCCAATAATCAGCCACAAATCCACTTACTGCATCAATCCATAATGATCCAGAGTCTCTGATTTTTGTATTTTCATCTGCATTTTTCAATACATAATCTACTTTCCATGAAGGAATTGCACACAACTGATCTGTTCCTGCATATTGCATTGCATACACTAACGAAACCGCATCAATTTGTATATCATCCTGTGTCCGTATGCCCAACGTCTGTGCTACCTGAGACACTGCTGCTTCCTTGCTAATCAATTCACTGATTTTTGATACAGCAGTTTGTTGGCAAGGAACATTTCCTTTTATTAATACAATTTTATCCATATATGGAACATAGACTATTTCCAGTCCACTTTCATGCGAATCCATCAAAAGTCCATTGATCTCAGAACGATAATACAATACCATTGCTTCATGCTCTTTTTTCCATGGCAATCCGCGCCCAGTTGCGCTATGTAATTGATTATCCATTTTTTCTGCTTCTTCATCTTTTCCTTCATCTCGTAGTTCTTCCACCTGACCTTTTGTCACAATATCAAACCCTTCACCTGGCGCACTGATACTATCATAAAACACTTTATTAACCTTTTCTATTGCATCCAATGTAAAAGCATATACTGTAATATCACAATCACTTCCATATCCACATGCCTGTGCATATTTACTACAAGCTTCTATTGCTTGTTCTTTTGTACAAGTATCCAAATTTTCATCCGGACACAATTGTCGAAATGAATTTCCCATTCCATTTGTAAGATATCCTAATGAATTTATAATAGCATCATAACAGTCCCCTGCACCATCTGTCGCATCATCATAACTGATAATACCTGATGTTATCCCAGTATATACAATTGTCTTTCCACCTATTTCATAGTAATACTCGCCAAGTGAATGCTTCGGCTTATATTTTTCTGCTTCTTCTATTGTTGAAGTTTCCATAAATACCTGTGCAAAAAGATTTAGATCAATATTTTTATATACAACACTCAATGTCTCAGCACTTGTCCGCGCACTTTCATTTTGAACTTGACTCATATCTTCATCGTTCTGATTCATTTCTGATTGAGTTTTTTCAAGTTCCGTTGGAATACTAATATCAACATTCCTTTCAAATCTACATCCGCCCAATGTTCCCAACAAACTGTATACAACTACCATTGTTAAAATTTTCTTTTTCTTATTTTTCATCGGACTCCTCCTACGAAATATCACCCTAGAGAAATCCTCTAGAGTGATACTCTTAAAATTTTGCTTATTTTTTAGCCGTTCGGATTCCATTCTCCCCAAACTGTATAATTGGCCTCTTGTTGTGCTGCATTAATTCGTAATACACAATTACCTGAATACTGATAATATCCTGACTTATATGGATTTGATTTTCTACTTCTATCTCCATTTGAAATAACAAAAGCTCCCTGAGTCATCTGCACTCCATTATCTGCTCTTGTAACTAAATAGTTTGTAGAAAGTTCATTATGATTGCTTTCTGTTACTCTAATATAAGCATGATCCGCATTTGCAACCTTCTTAACCGTAGATGCATTATACCCTACATTTGTATAATACACAGGTTGCCAAAAACTTGTCGCTGCAAACGCAGTTCCCGTCGTTGCCATTGTCAGCATAGCCAAAGCAGCTGCTAATCCTCTCTTTTTCATAGAAGCCTCCTTCTAGGCTTTCGCCTTTGTGATATATTTTACACAACTGATCCCCCCTACTTACCTTCGGCGCCTTTGTACATTGCAAGTAGAAAACAATCAATGTATAACCAAAAAAAGATTCGTAACATCTTGTTGTTATACTAACACAATGTTACGAATCCGTCAATTAACATTTATATATATTTTTTCTTACATTTTCCTTAAGGCAACTATTTAGCTTCATTCTTTTACTGCACCACTAATGATCCACCCTCTGTCCGCTCTCCTGACCAATTCCTGATAAAGACATAATACAGCCCACTCTCTTCTATATCAAAATTATGACCTTCATTCTTTCCTTCTAGGCAGCGTCTTTTTGTGTCACGGATGATTCCATATTCTACTTTATAGTTCGCGTATGTATAAACCCATATGCTCTCGCCTTTTTCTTTGTAGAACGGACCAAACTGAATTTCCTGATCTTTTTGCAGCGTCCATTTTTGTTCATCTGAACCATATTTATGGGCTGATTTTTTTGATAGCAGCTCATCAATTTTAATCTCATCACCAGTAAAATAAAGGTCAGATACATCAAGCTCTGTCTGCTTTTTCTGATACTCCGTTTCTTCTGATGTAATAAATTTCATTGCGGCATCATAGCTGACTATTGATGCAAAGCTGATTGTATAGGCACTTGTACATAAGATAATGCCTGCAAGAATTACAGCTGTTATACGTCCTGTTGCTGTAAACATCTTACTGTTTTGTGCAAGCTGCGTCTTTTGAGCGGCACGCTCACGCGCTTTTAACGTGTTTTTGTTTTCGCACAGTGCTGAATACGCATATGCACGCCGCTGCTTCTGATCGGCTGCAAAGGCACGAATCTTTGAAAAATATTCATGTTGCTCTATGCCAAGCTGTTTGATGCTGTCAAGGTCACAATAATATTCATTGCATACATTTAATTCTGCAAAAAGCTCATTTATGCCCGGACAAAACCAATACAGACTTGAAATCACAAGCATCATCTGCTTCATTAAGAAATCTTTGTGATGAATATGCGTCAGTTCATGCACTAGAATTAGCCTAAGCGTCTCTTTGTCGATTTCACATGCCGGAAGAAAAATACATGGATTTAAAAATCCCATTGTCATTGGCGATACAATCTCTTTGCTTATAAAAACATTAACATGGCGGCAGATACCCATTTTAGCGCAAAGCTTATATGTTTCCTTTTGCTCATCCTCCTGCCATAAAAGATCTCGCTTCGCGTTTATTTTTAACTGATACAGGCTATTAAGCTGACATACTGTAATAGCAGTTCTTCGCAAAGCGCCTGCCAGCCATATAATTATAACAGCACTAAGCATAAGCGTCACAAATCCCGCTGAACGAAACATTTCATACTGAAATGCATGTCTGCCTTCTTTTTGCTGCCAGTACAAAAAAATTACTGGGACAAAGAAGCTGATCAAAACAGGCCAAAGAAGCATCCTCATAAAGATCGTATCGTTTATAAAGTGACGTTTTCTGGCAAAGCGCCACAAATTTGCTATTATGCTTCCTGTCATTCCAGTCAGAAAGAAAATCCAAAATAATGTTGCTGCCCACTGAAGGAAAAAGTTAGACCACTCTGATGTTTCCATATGTTTTCACCTGCCTTTCTTTTTCATCAGTTATCTTCTTCGTCCTCATCCTCTGCGCTGTAAAGATCTGAGACAAGCTGATCAAGAGAGCCGTCATACCAGAGCTTTAAGATTTCTCTTCCCTTCTTTTTTCTCGCCTCCTCTTCCTTTACCTTTGCTGTATAGAGGTTTACTCTTGTGCTGACATCTACGTTAACATAACCCTTCTGATCAAGACGATACATAAGCGTGCCGAGTGATCTGCGGTCAAGTTCGGTCTGATATTTTTCTAACAAAATCTGCTGAATCTGTGTCGCTGTCACCGGATGGTCAGAACCCCATACACATTTCATAATTAAAAGTTCAGTTTTTGACAAATCTTTCATAAATTTCTTCCTTTCTTAAATCTGTTTTCCTGCAAACTGTGAATCATACAGTGAGCGATAGAAGCCGCGTTTCTCCATAAGTTCATCATGTGTTCCCTGTTCGATTACTTCGCCTTCTTTTACAACTAGTATACAGTCTGCATTCTGAATTGTCGAGAGGCGATGTGCTATGACAAAGCATGTTTTGTCTTTCATAAGCTCCAGCATGGCTTCCTGAATTTGAAGCTCTGTTCTTGTATCGACATTTGATGTAGCTTCATCTAGTATCAGCATATGTGCATCAAGAAGCATCGCTCTGGCGATAGTTAGAAGCTGCTTTTGTCCTTTTGAGATATTTCTTCCATCGTCCGTAAGTACTGTGTCGTACTGCTTTGGCAGACGCATTATATAGTTATGAATACGGGCGGCTTTGCAGACACGTTTCACATCTTCGAGTGTGGCATCTGGCTTGCCGTAGGCGATATTTTCATAAATTGTTCCGTGAAACAGCCACGTATCTTGCAGTACCATGGCAAATGCACGGCGCAGACTGTCTCTTGTAACCTTTGTAATGTCGTTTCCATCAATAGTAATTTTTCCGCTGTCAATATCATAAAAACGCATCAAAAGATTTATGATGGTTGTCTTTCCAGCTCCTGTAGGACCGACGATTGCAATAAGCTTACCCGGTTCTGCATGTAAACTCAGATCATGGATAATAGTATGATCCTTTGTGTAACCGAAGCTTACATGTGACAGCTCTACGTCTCCGTAAATGTCGGTGAGTACTTTCGCATCTGTGCTGTCAGCCGGCTCCTCTGTCTCATCAAGCAGTCTAAACACACGCTCTGCGGCGGCAAGTGCTGACTGCAGCTCGCTCATGATATTTGCAGACTCATTGATTGGTCCGGAAAATTTTCTTGAATATAGAACAAATGAGGAAATATTTCCAAGTGTCATCTGACCAAATATGAAGCGAATCGCTCCAAAGATCGTGACTAGTGCAAGTGAAATATTGTTGACAAGGTTTACTGACGGTCCTACCATGCTGCCCATGTAATCGGCGCGGTAATAGGCATCCACAGCCTCCTCATTTTTTGCCTGAAACTTGCCTATTGTATTGACTTCCTGATGATATGCCTTTAAGCTTTTCTGACCTGCAAGCATCTCCTCTATAAAGCCGTTTAACTCGCCAAGCTTTCCTGAACGGGCACGAAAAAGAGGTCTTGTAAGTCCTGTAAGCTTTTTAATAAAGAAGATTGTAAGCGGCACAGTAACAACAAAAATCAATACAAGCGGCGGTGAAATTAAAAGCATCATAACTAGAGATCCTATTACTGTAATAAAGCTTGCAGCAAGTGACACAACATCATTTGAAAGGCTTGTGTTTATTGTATCTACATCATAGGTGATACGGCTTATAATATCGCCTGCTGCGTGCGTATCAAAGAAGCTGACAGGAAGACGCATCAGACGGTCGAAGATATTGCTTCGCATAGTTGAGACTATGCGCTTTGTAATCTGAAGCATGACAAGATTTAAGATATAGGCAAGTGCTGCTGATACTAAATACAGCGCAATCATGATCTCACAGCAGTAAATTACACGCTCCATATTTACCTGTCCCTTGCCAACCATCGCATCGACGGCATAGCCAGAATACATAGGACCTGCTAGCGACAGCAGATTTGAGCTTATACTTAACAAGATGGCAAGAAACAACCAGCCTTTAAACTGCCACAGATAACGGCCAAGGCGAAGCAGGATATGACGCTTTTCACCCTTTCCTTTTGTAAACTGTGCCTGCATTTTTTCTTTTTGTTCTCTTGCAATAGTGCGGCACTCCTCTGCCATGTTGCGGTTATCATTTTCCTTTTGATGTGCGCGGCATGCAGCCTCGATCTCTTCTAGCGTGATATCGTGGTTAAGCATTGGAGCATTTTTTTCTTCATATTGTTTCATATTCTTATGCTTCATCAATACCACCTCCCATCTGTGACTGGCTGATTTCCCTATAGACCTCACAGCTTTCCATCAGATTTTTATGTGTTCCATAGCCGATCATTTCTCCATCTTCAAGAACGATAATCTTATCGGCGCGGTAAATTGAACTGATTCTCTGCGCTACAATAATGGATGTAAGATCGCCATAATTTTCCTGAATTGCCCTGCGAAGACGTGCATCTGTCGCATAATCGAGCGCACTTGATGAATCGTCAAGCACAAGAATCTGCGGATGCTTTACGAGCGCTCTTGTAATTAAAAGACGCTGCTTTTGTCCGCCTGAAAGATCCATTCCCCTGATGGCAAGCATAGTATCAAGTCCCTTTTCCTCAATAAACTCGACAGCCTGTGCATCATGTGCTGCTGCTATTGCTTCTTTCTTTGAGACATCACGTCCAAAGCGAATGTTCTCATAGATTGTATCATGGAAAATAACGTCATTTTGGAAGGCTGCACCAAAAAGAGGCATGAGTTCCTTTGACGTGTAGGTGCGCACATCGCGGCCATTGACATAGATGTGTCCCTCGTCCGGATCATAGTAGCGCATCAAAAGATTCACAATAGTTGTCTTTCCTGAGCCGGTGGCTCCTATGATACCAAGCGTTTCTCCTTTATTTACTGTAAAGCTTACATCATGCAGACAGTCCTCACCGTCCCCATCCTCATAACGAAATGATACATGATCGAAGATAATCTGCGGCAGGACAAACTCTGCACCTGTCTCTTTGGCAGCGGCTGCCTCTGCCTCATTCACTGCCTTTTCTACTACTGAATCTACATTTCCAACAGGATGCTCTACCATAAGATCCTCAGGCAGATTTAATACCTCGCTGATACGTCTTGCTGATGCAGATGCTTTTGAATACATTACAAAAATTCGTGACAAAAACAAAATTGAATTTAAAATAATTGTCACGTATGACATAAATGCCATGATGACACCTGGTGTTGTTAATCCTTCATTGACACGCTTTGCACCTACGAAAAGAACTAGCACCAATCCTATATTTAAAATGATGCTCATGACAGGGTTCATTGCACCCATGATCATTCCGGCATGCTGATCACGCGTTACAACTTCTTCATTTATTTTTGCAAATTTACTTCTTTCTGTGTCTGTCTTTGACAGTGCCTTAATGACACGAATACCTGCAATATCCTCTCTTACAAGACGCACAAAGCGATCTACTGCCTCCTGCACCTTTGTGTACATTGGCACACCCTTACTTGAAAACAAATATACAAGAAATGCCATGACTGGAAGAAGTGCCAGCATGATACATGTAAGCGGCGCATCCATTGAAAGCGTGACGGCAAGACCTCCGATAAGCATGATAGGCTGACGCACGCCAAGGCGCTGCATCATACCAATAAATTGATGAATATTGTAAGTATCTGATGTTGATCTTGATATTAGTGATGCCTGTCCTATCTGCTCCTGCTGTCTGGCAGATAAAAAGCTGATCTTTGAAAACAGCTGCAGACGGATTCTTTCTGTTGTATTTCTGGCAACAAGCGATGCCATGCGGTTTGCCACGATATTTCCAAGTAGCGCAAGAAGCGCAAATAAAATCATTACACCGCCCCACGCAAACACAAAACCAATGTTTTCAGTCGGAATCACCTTATCTACCATGATGGAAAGTGCCCACGGAATCAAAAGTTCAACAATGGTAGCAGCAACCTTTATTGAAAAACCGACTGCCATTCTTGCCCGATACGGAATCAGATAAGAAAATATCTGTTTCATTTGTTTTTTCTCCTTTCTTTTCTCTCTATATAAAGAAATGATACCACTCTTTTTGTATGCAAAGCAATGTAGAATCCTCGAAAAATTTGGGGAAATGAAACGAAGGAATTTTTTCGCGCTGCCCTTAAAAGCTGATATAGTATCGCTATAGGATATTTTGATGTTCATGTGAACACAGCTTTCATTTTAGAAAGGAAGGAATTTATGCAGGATCGAGAGGAAAAAACAGAACAGCAATTGCAGGAAAGTATTAAGGCCGCTGACGAACAGCCCATTTTGATTTCGGATGCCTGCAAGCAGCTCAATATGGAGGCTCATGTGCTTCGATACTGGGAGGAGGAGCTTGGTCTTCCTATCATGAGAAATGATCAGGGCTATCGCTGCTACACAAATGCGCAGCTTCTGATGTTTCAGCGGATTAAGATTTTGCGTGATGCGGGCTATCAGCTAAAGGCTATTAAGCTGGTGGTTCCAAGACTGGCTCTTTTGGATGATGATGAATTTTATTATCTGGTGAAATTATCTGATGAGATGAATAAACGAGCCAGTGAGCTGCCTGATACGCTTCCGGCCATTCTTCCTGTCTCTGCAAGTCAGACGGAGCTTGCACGAAAGCTTCGCATGGAGGAATTTGAAGATGTTATGAACCGTATTTTAGATGAGGCACTGTGCCGACACTCCGCTGATATTAACGCACAGCTTGCAGATACAATCTGCAAAAAGATAGGTGTGCAGCTTGACAATGTTATCGCAGAAAAAATCACGGAACAGGTCAGCACAAAGGTTATTAAGGAGATGGATTATAGGATGCGGCTGCAGGATGATGAGGCAGAGGAGCGCTTTCGCAAGCTTGATGAAACACTTTTTATGCGCCGCAAAAAGTCGCGTGAACAAAAAGAGGCTGCCGCGAGCCGACTGCCTTGGAAAAGAAAACATAAAACGTAAGCAAAAAAGACTGCCCTCTCGGACAGTCTTTTCGCTGACAGTGAATAAATTATTCGCTGATTGCGCCTACTGGACATGCAGCTGCGCAGCTTCCGCACTCGATGCATGCGTCTGCGTCGATCTCGTACTTGCCTTCGCCCTCTGCGATTGCACCTACTGGGCACTCACCCTCACAGGTACCACACATAATACACTCATCACTAATCTTGTATGCCATTTGTTTTTCCTCCTTGGAAATTTTGTTTACGCTTTTCTCAGCACCATTATTCTAATACAGGTTTGTATTTTTTGCAACTATTTTATTTTACCTTCTTCCAAAGCTCATAATACATATCTTCGGCTTCTTTGCCAAGGTAATTATAAACCTCACACTTTTCGATGGTCTCTTTATCTGGGAATACACCAGGATTGTTTACAATATCTTCGTCGATTAACTCCTGTGCTGCGATATTTGGTGTTCCGTAGTAGATATATTCGAAGTTATCATAAGCTGCTTCCTGACTGCACAGAAAATCAATCCACTTATGCGCGTTTTCTACATTTTCGGAGCCCTTTGTGATAACCCAGCCATCATACCAGATATTTGTTCCCTCTTTTGGAATTACATATTCAAGGTCTTCGTTCTCTTCCTGGCAGTACAGATATTCACCTGAATAGATAACACCGATTGCTGCTGCACCGTTGATCATCTTATCACGCACCTCGTCGATGGTGTAAGCCTTGTTTAACTTGGACTGGATCTTTAACTCCTCCATTGCCTCGTTTAACTCGTCCTCATCTGTTGTGTTGCAAGAGTATCCAAGACGCTTTAAGGAGATCATAAATGCATCACGCACAGAATCCTGCATGATGATATCGTTCTTATATGTCTCATCCCAAAGTACATCCCAACTGTCAATTACAGCATCCTCATCTACTAATTCCTTATTATAAAGAATGCCAACTGTTCCGAATGTATATGGAACACAATATTTATTGCCTGGATCAAAGCCTTCACAGCTCTTTAAGTAAACTTCTCCAATGTTTTCCTTGTTTGTGATCTGATCCCAGTCGATCTCCTGCAGAACATCATTCTGGATCATCTTCTCGATCATATAGTCAGATGGACAGATAACGTCATAAAGACTTGGATCTGCCTCTACGCGAGGATACATAGCCTCATTTGTATCAAATGTATCATAGATAACTTCGATGCCATACTCATCTTCAAACTCGTCAATCAGATCCTCGTCAATATATTCGCCCCAGTTAAATACCTTTACCTGACCATTTGGATACTTATCTGCCAATACAGCCTGTGCGCCAAATGCAGTCGTTGCCATCATTGCAGCAGATGCTGCTGCCCATACTCTTCTTTTCATAGTCAACCTTTCTCCTCTTGTTTTATTTTTCTTTTATCGCGCATGCCCGGAAGCGTGTTCATTAAAACTAACAACAGCAGTACAGAAACAAACATCACTGTTGACAGTGCGTTCATTGTTGGCTTGATGCCCTTTCTTACTTCACTGTATATTAATGTTGACAGCGTATTGATTCCGGCGCCTCTGGTGAAGTAGGTGATGATAAAATCGTCTAAAGACATCGTAAATGCCAGTAAAAATCCAGATGTAATTCCCGGTGCAAGATCTGGAAGCACAACCTTAAAAAAAGCAGACAGTGGCGTTGCACCTAAATCCATAGCTGCCTCGTAAGTACTTACGAGGCAGCTATGGATTTAGGTGCAACGCCACTGTCTGCTTTTTTTAAGGTTGTGCTTCCAGATCTTGCACCGGGAATTACATCTGGATTTTTACTGGCATTTACGATGTCTTTAGACGATTTTATCATCACCTACTTCACCAGAGGCGCCGGAATCAATACGCTGTCAACATTAATATACAGTGAAGTAAGAAAGGGCATCAAGCCAACAATGAACGCACTGTCAACAGTGATGTTTGTTTCTGTACTGCTGTTGTTAGTTTTAATGAACACGCTTCCGGGCATGCGCGATAAAAGAAAAATAAAACAAGAGGAGAAAGGTTGACTATGAAAAGAAGAGTATGGGCAGCAGCATCTGCTGCAATGATGGCAACGACTGCATTTGGCGCACAGGCTGTATTGGCAGATAAGTATCCAAATGGTCAGGTAAAGGTATTTAACTGGGGCGAATATATTGACGAGGATCTGATTGACGAGTTTGAAGATGAGTATGGCATCGAAGTTATCTATGATACATTTGATACAAATGAGGCTATGTATCCTCGCGTAGAGGCAGATCCAAGTCTTTATGACGTTATCTGTCCATCTGACTATATGATCGAGAAGATGATCCAGAATGATGTTCTGCAGGAGATCGACTGGGATCAGATCACAAACAAGGAAAACATTGGAGAAGTTTACTTAAAGAGCTGTGAAGGCTTTGATCCAGGCAATAAATATTGTGTTCCATATACATTCGGAACAGTTGGCATTCTTTATAATAAGGAATTAGTAGATGAGGATGCTGTAATTGACAGTTGGGATGTACTTTGGGATGAGACATATAAGAACGATATCATCATGCAGGATTCTGTGCGTGATGCATTTATGATCTCCTTAAAGCGTCTTGGATACTCTTGCAACACAACAGATGAGGACGAGTTAAACGAGGCAATGGAGGAGTTAAAGATCCAGTCCAAGTTAAACAAGGCTTACACCATCGACGAGGTGCGTGATAAGATGATCAACGGTGCAGCAGCAATCGGTGTTATCTATTCAGGTGAATATCTGTACTGCCAGGAAGAGAACGAAGACCTTGAATATGTAATTCCAAAAGAGGGAACAAATATCTGGTATGATGGCTGGGTTATCACAAAGGGCTCCGAAAATGTAGAAAACGCGCATAAGTGGATTGATTTTCTGTGCAGTCAGGAAGCAGCTTATGATAACTTCGAATATATCTACTACGGAACACCAAATATCGCAGCACAGGAGTTAATCGACGAAGATATTGTAAACAATCCTGGTGTATTCCCAGATAAAGAGACCATCGAAAAGTGTGAGGTTTATAATTACCTTGGCAAAGAAGCCGAAGATATGTATTATGAGCTTTGGAAGAAGGTAAAATAAAATAGTTGCAAAAAATACAAACCTGTATTAGAATAATGGTGCTGAGAAAAGCGTAAACAAAATTTCCAAGGAGGAAAAACAAATGGCATACAAGATTAGTGATGAGTGTATTATGTGTGGTACCTGTGAGGGTGAGTGCCCAGTAGGTGCAATCGCAGAGGGCGAAGGCAAGTACGAGATCGACGCAGACGCATGCATCGAGTGCGGAAGCTGCGCAGCTGCATGTCCAGTAGGCGCAATCAGCGAATAATTTATTCACTGTCAGCGAAAAGACTGTCCGAGAGGGCAGTCTTTTTTGCTTACGTTTTATGTTTTCTTTTCCAAGGCAGTCGGCTCGCGGCAGCCTCTTTTTGTTCACGCGACTTTTTGCGGCGCATAAAAAGTGTTTCATCAAGCTTGCGAAAGCGCTCCTCTGCCTCATCATCCTGCAGCCGCATCCTATAATCCATCTCCTTAATAACCTTTGTGCTGACCTGTTCCGTGATTTTTTCTGCGATAACATTGTCAAGCTGCACACCTATCTTTTTGCAGATTGTATCTGCAAGCTGTGCGTTAATATCAGCGGAGTGTCGGCACAGTGCCTCATCTAAAATACGGTTCATAACATCTTCAAATTCCTCCATGCGAAGCTTTCGTGCAAGCTCCGTCTGACTTGCAGAGACAGGAAGAATGGCCGGAAGCGTATCAGGCAGCTCACTGGCTCGTTTATTCATCTCATCAGATAATTTCACCAGATAATAAAATTCATCATCATCCAAAAGAGCCAGTCTTGGAACCACCAGCTTAATAGCCTTTAGCTGATAGCCCGCATCACGCAAAATCTTAATCCGCTGAAACATCAGAAGCTGCGCATTTGTGTAGCAGCGATAGCCCTGATCATTTCTCATGATAGGAAGACCAAGCTCCTCCTCCCAGTATCGAAGCACATGAGCCTCCATATTGAGCTGCTTGCAGGCATCCGAAATCAAAATGGGCTGTTCGTCAGCGGCCTTAATACTTTCCTGCAATTGCTGTTCTGTTTTTTCCTCTCGATCCTGCATAAATTCCTTCCTTTCTAAAATGAAAGCTGTGTTCACATGAACATCAAAATATCCTATAGCGATACTATATCAGCTTTTAAGGGCAGCGCGAAAAAATTCCTTCGTTTCATTTCCCCAAATTTTTCGAGGATTCTACATTGCTTTGCATACAAAAAGAGTGGTATCATTTCTTTATATAGAGAGAAAAGAAAGGAGAAAAAACAAATGAAACAGATATTTTCTTATCTGATTCCGTATCGGGCAAGAATGGCAGTCGGTTTTTCAATAAAGGTTGCTGCTACCATTGTTGAACTTTTGATTCCGTGGGCACTTTCCATCATGGTAGATAAGGTGATTCCGACTGAAAACATTGGTTTTGTGTTTGCGTGGGGCGGTGTAATGATTTTATTTGCGCTTCTTGCGCTACTTGGAAATATCGTGGCAAACCGCATGGCATCGCTTGTTGCCAGAAATACAACAGAAAGAATCCGTCTGCAGCTGTTTTCAAAGATCAGCTTTTTATCTGCCAGACAGCAGGAGCAGATAGGACAGGCATCACTAATATCAAGATCAACATCAGATACTTACAATATTCATCAATTTATTGGTATGATGCAGCGCCTTGGCGTGCGTCAGCCTATCATGCTTATCGGAGGTCTTGCCGTCACGCTTTCAATGGATGCGCCGCTTACATGTATCATGCTGGCACTTCTTCCAGTCATGGCATTTCTTGTATATTTGTTTTCAAGTAAGGGTGTGCCAATGTACACAAAGGTGCAGGAGGCAGTAGATCGCTTTGTGCGTCTTGTAAGAGAGGATATTGCAGGTATTCGTGTCATTAAGGCACTGTCAAAGACAGACACAGAAAGAAGTAAATTTGCAAAAATAAATGAAGAAGTTGTAACGCGTGATCAGCATGCCGGAATGATCATGGGTGCAATGAACCCTGTCATGAGCATCATTTTAAATATAGGATTGGTGCTAGTTCTTTTCGTAGGTGCAAAGCGTGTCAATGAAGGATTAACAACACCAGGTGTCATCATGGCATTTATGTCATACGTGACAATTATTTTAAATTCAATTTTGTTTTTGTCACGAATTTTTGTAATGTATTCAAAAGCATCTGCATCAGCAAGACGTATCAGCGAGGTATTAAATCTGCCTGAGGATCTTATGGTAGAGCATCCTGTTGGAAATGTAGATTCAGTAGTAGAAAAGGCAGTGAATGAGGCAGAGGCAGCCGCTGCCAAAGAGACAGGTGCAGAGTTTGTCCTGCCGCAGATTATCTTCGATCATGTATCATTTCGTTATGAGGATGGGGACGGTGAGGACTGTCTGCATGATGTAAGCTTTACAGTAAATAAAGGAGAAACGCTTGGTATCATAGGAGCCACCGGCTCAGGAAAGACAACTATTGTGAATCTTTTGATGCGCTACTATGATCCGGACGAGGGACACATCTATGTCAATGGCCGCGATGTGCGCACCTACACGTCAAAGGAACTCATGCCTCTTTTTGGTGCAGCCTTCCAAAATGACGTTATTTTCCATGATACAATCTATGAGAACATTCGCTTTGGACGTGATGTCTCAAAGAAAGAAGCAATAGCAGCAGCACATGATGCACAGGCTGTCGAGTTTATTGAGGAAAAGGGACTTGATACTATGCTTGCCATCAGGGGAATGGATCTTTCAGGCGGACAAAAGCAGCGTCTTTTAATTACAAGAGCGCTCGTAAAGCATCCGCAGATTCTTGTGCTTGACGATTCATCAAGTGCGCTCGATTATGCGACAGATGCACGTCTTCGCAGGGCAATTCAGGAAAATTATGGCGATCTTACATCCATTATTGTAGCGCAGAGAATCAGTTCAATTTACCGCGCCGATAAGATTATCGTTCTTGAAGATGGAGAAATGATCGGCTATGGAACACATAAAAATCTGATGGAAAGCTGTGAGGTCTATAGGGAAATCAGCCAGTCACAGATGGGAGGTGGTATTGATGAAGCATAAGAATATGAAACAATATGAAGAAAAAAATGCTCCAATGCTTAACCACGATATCACGCTAGAAGAGATCGAGGCTGCATGCCGCGCACATCAAAAGGAAAATGATAACCGCAACATGGCAGAGGAGTGCCGCACTATTGCAAGAGAACAAAAAGAAAAAATGCAGGCACAGTTTACAAAAGGAAAGGGTGAAAAGCGTCATATCCTGCTTCGCCTTGGCCGTTATCTGTGGCAGTTTAAAGGCTGGTTGTTTCTTGCCATCTTGTTAAGTATAAGCTCAAATCTGCTGTCGCTAGCAGGTCCTATGTATTCTGGCTATGCCGTCGATGCGATGGTTGGCAAGGGACAGGTAAATATGGAGCGTGTAATTTACTGCTGTGAGATCATGATTGCGCTGTATTTAGTATCAGCAGCACTTGCCTATATCTTAAATCTTGTCATGCTTCAGATTACAAAGCGCATAGTCTCAACTATGCGAAGCAATATCTTCGACCGTCTGATGCGTCTTCCTGTCAGCTTCTTTGATACGCACGCAGCAGGCGATATTATAAGCCGTATCACCTATGATGTAGATACAATAAACACAAGCCTTTCAAATGATGTTGTGTCACTTGCTGCAAGCTTTATTACAGTAATAGGATCTCTAGTTATGATGCTTTTAATTTCACCGCCGCTTGTATTGATTTTTGTTGTTACTGTGCCGCTTACAATCTTCTTTATTAAAAAGCTTACAGGACTTACAAGACCTCTTTTTCGTGCCCGTTCAGGAAAGCTTGGCGAGTTAAACGGCTTTATAGAGGAGATGCTTGCAGGTCAGAAAAGCTTAAAGGCATATCATCAGGAAGTCAATACAATAGGCAAGTTTCAGGCAAAAAATGAGGAGGCTGTGGATGCCTATTACCGCGCCGATTACATGGGCAGCATGGTAGGACCGTCAGTAAACCTTGTCAACAATATTTCACTTGCACTAGTCACGATCTTTGGAGCGATTCGCTTCATATTTGGTCAGATGACACTTGGAAATATTTCCTCATTTGTTCTATATTCAAGAAAATTTTCCGGACCAATCAATGAGTCTGCAAATATCATGAGCGAGCTGCAGTCAGCACTTGCCGCCGCAGAGCGTGTGTTTAGACTGCTTGATGAGACAGAGGAGCCGGCTGACAGCACAGATGCGAAAGTACTCACCGACATTTACGGAGACGTAGAGCTGTCACATGTAAGCTTCGGTTACACAAAGGATCATACTATTATCCATGATCTGAGTTTACATGCAGAACCGGGTAAGCTTATTGCAATCGTCGGTCCTACAGGAGCTGGAAAGACAACCATCATAAATCTTTTGATGCGTTTTTATGATATTGACAGCGGAAAAATTACTATTGATGGAAACGACATTACAAAGGTTACAAGAGACAGTCTGCGCCGTGCATTTGCCATGGTACTGCAAGATACGTGGCTGTTTCACGGAACAATTTATGAAAATATCGCCTACGGCAAGCCAGATGCCACACTCGAAGATGTGAAACGTGTCTGCAAAGCCGCCCGTATTCATAACTATATAATGCGTCTGCCAAAGCAGTACGACACAGTACTTACGGACGATGGAAGAAATATCTCAAAAGGACAAAAGCAGCTTCTAACTATCGCCAGAGCGATGCTTCTTGATGCACATATGCTGATACTAGATGAAGCTACATCAAATGTCGATACAAGAACAGAGCTTCAAATTCAGGAAGCCATGCTGGAGCTTATGAAAGACAAAACATGCTTTGTCATAGCACATCGCCTCTCGACAATTCAGAATGCAGACTGTATACTAGTTGTAAAAGAAGGCGAAGTAATCGAACAGGGAACACATGATGAACTTATGGAGAAACGCGGCTTCTATCGCTCACTGTATGATTCACAGTTTGCAGGAAAACAGATTTAAGAAAGGAAGAAATTTATGAAAGATTTGTCAAAAACTGAACTTTTAATTATGAAATGTGTATGGGGTTCTGACCATCCGGTGACAGCGACACAGATTCAGCAGATTTTGTTAGAAAAATATCAGACCGAACTTGACCGCAGATCACTCGGCACGCTTATGTATCGTCTTGATCAGAAGGGTTATGTTAACGTAGATGTCAGCACAAGAGTAAACCTCTATACAGCAAAGGTAAAGGAAGAGGAGGCGAGAAAAAAGAAGGGAAGAGAAATCTTAAAGCTCTGGTATGACGGCTCTCTTGATCAGCTTGTCTCAGATCTTTACAGCGCAGAGGATGAGGACGAAGAAGATAACTGATGAAAAAGAAAGGCAGGTGAAAACATATGGAAACATCAGAGTGGTCTAACTTTTTCCTTCAGTGGGCAGCAACATTATTTTGGATTTTCTTTCTGACTGGAATGACAGGAAGCATAATAGCAAATTTGTGGCGCTTTGCCAGAAAACGTCACTTTATAAACGATACGATCTTTATGAGGATGCTTCTTTGGCCTGTTTTGATCAGCTTCTTTGTCCCAGTAATTTTTTTGTACTGGCAGCAAAAAGAAGGCAGACATGCATTTCAGTATGAAATGTTTCGTTCAGCGGGATTTGTGACGCTTATGCTTAGTGCTGTTATAATTATATGGCTGGCAGGCGCTTTGCGAAGAACTGCTATTACAGTATGTCAGCTTAATAGCCTGTATCAGTTAAAAATAAACGCGAAGCGAGATCTTTTATGGCAGGAGGATGAGCAAAAGGAAACATATAAGCTTTGCGCTAAAATGGGTATCTGCCGCCATGTTAATGTTTTTATAAGCAAAGAGATTGTATCGCCAATGACAATGGGATTTTTAAATCCATGTATTTTTCTTCCGGCATGTGAAATCGACAAAGAGACGCTTAGGCTAATTCTAGTGCATGAACTGACGCATATTCATCACAAAGATTTCTTAATGAAGCAGATGATGCTTGTGATTTCAAGTCTGTATTGGTTTTGTCCGGGCATAAATGAGCTTTTTGCAGAATTAAATGTATGCAATGAATATTATTGTGACCTTGACAGCATCAAACAGCTTGGCATAGAGCAACATGAATATTTTTCAAAGATTCGTGCCTTTGCAGCCGATCAGAAGCAGCGGCGTGCATATGCGTATTCAGCACTGTGCGAAAACAAAAACACGTTAAAAGCGCGTGAGCGTGCCGCTCAAAAGACGCAGCTTGCACAAAACAGTAAGATGTTTACAGCAACAGGACGTATAACAGCTGTAATTCTTGCAGGCATTATCTTATGTACAAGTGCCTATACAATCAGCTTTGCATCAATAGTCAGCTATGATGCCGCAATGAAATTTATTACATCAGAAGAAACGGAGTATCAGAAAAAGCAGACAGAGCTTGATGTATCTGACCTTTATTTTACTGGTGATGAGATTAAAATTGATGAGCTGCTATCAAAAAAATCAGCCCATAAATATGGTTCAGATGAACAAAAATGGACGCTGCAAAAAGATCAGGAAATTCAGTTTGGTCCGTTCTACAAAGAAAAAGGCGAGAGCATATGGGTTTATACATACGCGAACTATAAAGTAGAATATGGAATCATCCGTGACACAAAAAGACGCTGCCTAGAAGGAAAGAATGAAGGTCATAATTTTGATATAGAAGAGAGTGGGCTGTATTATGTCTTTATCAGGAATTGGTCAGGAGAGCGGACAGAGGGTGGATCATTAGTGGTGCAGTAAAAGAATGAAGCTAAATAGTTGCCTTAAGGAAAATGTAAGAAAAAATATATATAAATGTTAATTGACGGATTCGTAACATTGTGTTAGTATAACAACAAGATGTTACGAATCTTTTTTTGGTTATACATTGATTGTTTTCTACTTGCAATGTACAAAGGCGCCGAAGGTAAGTAGGGGGGATCAGTTGTGTAAAATATATCACAAAGGCGAAAGCCTAGAAGGAGGCTTCTATGAAAAAGAGAGGATTAGCAGCTGCTTTGGCTATGCTGACAATGGCAACGACGGGAACTGCGTTTGCAGCGACAAGTTTTTGGCAACCTGTGTATTATACAAATGTAGGGTATAATGCATCTACGGTTAAGAAGGTTGCAAATGCGGATCATGCTTATATTAGAGTAACAGAAAGCAATCATAATGAACTTTCTACAAACTATTTAGTTACAAGAGCAGATAATGGAGTGCAGATGACTCAGGGAGCTTTTGTTATTTCAAATGGAGATAGAAGTAGAAAATCAAATCCATATAAGTCAGGATATTATCAGTATTCAGGTAATTGTGTATTACGAATTAATGCAGCACAACAAGAGGCCAATTATACAGTTTGGGGAGAATGGAATCCGAACGGCTAAAAAATAAGCAAAATTTTAAGAGTATCACTCTAGAGGATTTCTCTAGGGTGATATTTCGTAGGAGGAGTCCGATGAAAAATAAGAAAAAGAAAATTTTAACAATGGTAGTTGTATACAGTTTGTTGGGAACATTGGGCGGATGTAGATTTGAAAGGAATGTTGATATTAGTATTCCAACGGAACTTGAAAAAACTCAATCAGAAATGAATCAGAACGATGAAGATATGAGTCAAGTTCAAAATGAAAGTGCGCGGACAAGTGCTGAGACATTGAGTGTTGTATATAAAAATATTGATCTAAATCTTTTTGCACAGGTATTTATGGAAACTTCAACAATAGAAGAAGCAGAAAAATATAAGCCGAAGCATTCACTTGGCGAGTATTACTATGAAATAGGTGGAAAGACAATTGTATATACTGGGATAACATCAGGTATTATCAGTTATGATGATGCGACAGATGGTGCAGGGGACTGTTATGATGCTATTATAAATTCATTAGGATATCTTACAAATGGAATGGGAAATTCATTTCGACAATTGTGTCCGGATGAAAATTTGGATACTTGTACAAAAGAACAAGCAATAGAAGCTTGTAGTAAATATGCACAGGCATGTGGATATGGAAGTGATTGTGATATTACAGTATATGCTTTTACATTGGATGCAATAGAAAAGGTTAATAAAGTGTTTTATGATAGTATCAGTGCGCCAGGTGAAGGGTTTGATATTGTGACAAAAGGTCAGGTGGAAGAACTACGAGATGAAGGAAAAGATGAAGAAGCAGAAAAAATGGATAATCAATTACATAGCGCAACTGGGCGCGGATTGCCATGGAAAAAAGAGCATGAAGCAATGGTATTGTATTATCGTTCTGAGATCAATGGACTTTTGATGGATTCGCATGAAAGTGGACTGGAAATAGTCTATGTTCCATATATGGATAAAATTGTATTAATAAAAGGAAATGTTCCTTGCCAACAAACTGCTGTATCAAAAATCAGTGAATTGATTAGCAAGGAAGCAGCAGTGTCTCAGGTAGCACAGACGTTGGGCATACGGACACAGGATGATATACAAATTGATGCGGTTTCGTTAGTGTATGCAATGCAATATGCAGGAACAGATCAGTTGTGTGCAATTCCTTCATGGAAAGTAGATTATGTATTGAAAAATGCAGATGAAAATACAAAAATCAGAGACTCTGGATCATTATGGATTGATGCAGTAAGTGGATTTGTGGCTGATTATTGGAAACAAGATTAGAGTGAGGTAACGATATGTCAAATTGTTTTCGTATGGATTTGAAAAGAAGCATTTTCTGCAAAAAATTTTGCGCGGTTGTGCTAGGTGTGTTGATAGTATTGATTATTTCAACATGGGATGATTTAAAAATGTATACGAGATGGGGGGATGTTCCAGGATATAGCGGACCAGTTGATACACTGGCAAAAAGTTTGGCGTTTGATAAATTTAAAATAGTAGTAGTGTTTTTGCTGGGTGGACTCTATACGGGAAGTTATTGCAGTGATATGCAAAGTCGATATATTCGGTCTATTTTTACAAGAACAACAATTATATCCTATACATTAACGAGGTTTGCAGTTAATTGCTTGGCGATTATTTTGGGAATGTTAGTATCCTTTGGACTCTATAGTATTCTTTGTCTTTTCGGAGGGATGCCATTAGTAGGAAGTTATGTGGAAGGATTCTTTTACGGAGCCTTTGCAGTACGACATCCAGTTTTGTATCTAATTATGATGGCACTTCAGTTTGGCGTTATTATAGTGGCATGTAGTGGTATGGGTTTATTGCTTTCGGTATATCAGGCAAATTTGTTTGTGGCAGTAGGAACATGTGGACTGGTATTTTTTGTGGCAGTCTCTTATATTCCGAGTGGAAGTATATTTAGTATACTCGGATTGATTGCTATGTCATCAACTTGGGGAAGTACAGTATCTCATAGAATTATGTTTTTATGGGGGATGCTGTATCCGCTGACCATATATGCTTTTTGTGCATTTTTCTTTGCGAGAAGACTAGAATGGAGGAAAAAACATGGGCTTATTTAAACGTTCAATGGCAGTTACTTCCATTAATTTTAATTGTTGGAGACAGGACTTTAGAGTAAAATTTATTTTTTTATTTACTGCGCTTATTGTTTTTAATACATTGAAATCTGTTCTGCAGTACGGACTAGATAATGGTGCAGTATCGACACCACTTCTTCTTCCATTACTATTTGGAAGTACAGAGATTTCAATAGGAACACCGAAAATGTACTTTCATATTGGGCTTATTTTGTTACTCTGTGATGCGCCATTTTATTATCCGATTACACCATATGCAATCATGAGAAGTAAACGCTCTGGTTGGTGCATTGGTACTTGTCTGTACATAGCAGCAGTTTCACTTGTTTATATCGCATTTATTACAGTTTGCGCAGCACTGGTGGCAGTTCCTATTCTTTCTTTAAGTGACAGTTGGGATGGAGCAGCAGCGGATCTTATTTATGGAACTTCACAGATGAGTAAAGAGCAATTAGCTCAATTATATCCAGCTATTATTCCTATTGCCGTTGTAAAATATCTGTATCCAAGTGGAGCAACACTTTATACGTTTCTGACGGCATGGGCTTCCTTTACACTGCTTGGTATGATTTTGTATTTGGTTAGCTTGATCAGCAAAAATATATTGTGGGGATTGGCTGTGACAGGAATCATTGTTTTTCTTGATCCGATATTGATGTGGCTTGCATGGCCTAAAAATTATTGGCTGCAATATTTTTCTCCTGTCTGCTGGACAAGTGTAGAGTCACTAGATTCTGTACAGGCACATCGGGCACTCACTATTCCAGCAATTTCAGCTCTGTATGTAATTTTGCTGTTAGTATCTTTTGTGGCAATCTATTATCAGAGTAAACGAATCATGATCACAGATTTGCAGGGAAACAATGAACAATAATGAGTGGTCAAAAAGAGAAAGTGAGGAACGTATATAATGATAGAAATAAAAGATCTGACGAAGAGCTTTGATGGTGTAGAAGTTTTGTCTCATATTAGCATGACGCTGGAAAAAGGAAAGATTTACGGATTTGTTGGACGAAATGGATCAGGAAAAACGATGCTGATGAAGCATATTTTGGGTTTCGTTTCGCCCACATCCGGATCAATTACAATTGACGGTAAAGTACTTGGAAAAGATATTGATGCGCCAGATAATATTGGAGCCATTATTGAAAATCCAGGATTTCTTCCAGGTTACTCAGGCTTTCGCAATTTAAAAATGCTTGCATCAATTCGTCATAAGATTTCCGATGAAGAGATTAAAAATGCGATTCGTCTTGTCGGACTTGACCCAGAGAGTAAGAAGCATGTAGGAAAATATTCGCTCGGTATGCGTCAGCGACTTGGACTTGCACAGGCACTAATGGAGCACCCGGATATACTTCTTTTGGACGAGCCATTGTCAGGCTTAGATAACGATGGCGTGCAGGAAATGTACCAGATTCTTCTAAAGCAAAGAGAAGCGGGAAAGCTAATCGTTGTCGCCAGTCACAGCAGCGAGGATATCCGTGTCCTTTGCGATGAGATTTTTCATTTTGACAAGGGAAAGATGATCGATCACCAGATCGCAGAAAAGTAGTTCAAAGTAGAAAAATCATCACTTTGTTACAGTTTACGGCCAAGCCCGAAGGTGAATGGCTTTCACGAGCCGGACACTTGGAGCAGGTCTTTTAAAGTAATGTATGATAATAAAGAACATAAAAGGAACCTGCGGAGTTTGGTCCGGCGACGAAACCATTACACCTAAGGGCTTTCGTAATGTAGCTTTGTGAAAAATTATCACTTCACAGTTTTATTAAATTAAAGTGAAAAAGTGCTTGACAACTAAAACGTTGAAGAATATAATAAAAAACAGCTGAATAACAAAAAAATAAAAGCAAAGGATAATCAATGGTGATTACACAAGACCTTGATTTCCTTTGCTCTTTTTTGTAATTAGGCAGTAAAGGGCAGCCCTTGGGCAGCGAAAGGAGCAGATTATGAGAAAAAACAAAGCACTTGCATTGGCGCTTGCAGCGGCGATGACAGCATCGATGACACCGATCACGGCAATGGCTGATGAGACAGAGGGGTTAACTTCCTATTATACTTATCAGACTGCTGTGAATGAGATGGAGACATTCTGCGTACAGAATGCGCAGAACGCAAAGGAATTGCAGGTTCTCACAAACTGTATCGATGGACTTCTTTCCATGAATACAAAGGGCGAGCTGATCCCGGGTATTGCAAAGGAGTGGGGCAGTGAGGACAATGGTAAGACATGGACATTTAAGTTAAGAGATGATGCAACATGGGTTGATTATCAGGGCAATGAAATGGCAAAGCTGACTGCTATGGATTTTGCATATGGTCTTGAGTTTACCTTAAATTATTGGAAAAATGGGGCCGCAAATACCTCGATGCCGATTGAACTGATTGAGGGAGCTTCTGAGTACTATGAGTACACTAAAGGTCTTGATGAAGAGACAGCGATGAATATTGATATTCAGGAGTTTCTTGACATGACAGGCATTTCAGTACCAGATGATTACACATTTGTTGTAAGTTGTGTTGCAGAGAAGCCATATTTCGATACAGTATGTACATATGCTTGTATGTATCCAATCTCAGGTGCACTTCTTGAGAGTATTGGAGCAGATGGATATCTTGCAGCAAGCTACGATCAGATCTGGTATGATGGTCCGTATACTATCACAGAGTATATTCAGGGAAATGAAAAGATTCTGACAAGAAATGATTCATGGTATGACACAGACAGCACTACTTTCGATGAAGTTGTAATTAAGATGGTAGATTCTCTTGATACTGCATTCCAGCTGTATCAGACAGGAGAGCTTGATGCTGTTGAGCTGACAGAGAGTAATGTTAAGATTATCTACGAGGATGAGAATAACGAGTATCATGATCAGATGGTTGAGACTCGCCCAGACAAGTATTCCTGGCAGATGAAGTTCAACTATAATAAATTAGATGCAGAAGGAAATCCAGATACAAATTGGAACACAGCAATCGCAAATCTGGCATTTAGAAAGAGTCTGTATTATGGACTGGATCTGGAAAGCTACTATGCAAGAACAAATGCAATCAACCCATTAAAGTGTGAGAATAATGCTTACACAATGAGAGGTCTGTGTACCACATCAGACGGAACTGATTATGTTGATCTTGTTCTTGATAAGTTAGGCATTGATGATTACAATGGCGAGACAATGGTTCGTCTTGATGCAGATAAGTTTGCTGAGTATAAGGCACAGGCAATTGAAGAACTGACAGCAGCAGGAGTTACCTTCCCGATTCAGTGTGATTACTACATTGCAAGCGGAAACCAGACACAGGCAGATACAGCACAGGTATTAAAGCAGGCATTTTCCGCATCACTTGGCGATGACTTTATTGTATTAAACATAAAAGAATATGTCAGCAGCTTTGCACAGGAAGTAAGAATCCCACATCTGTTCTCTATTGCAATCAGTGGATGGGGTGCTGACTATGGTGATCCTCAGAACTTCATGGTTCAGGAAACCTACGGAAACGACAACGCATATTTCTCAGCAAACTATACTTTTGCAAATGAGCTGACAGAAGAGACAGCGCCAGAGCTTGTAGAGACATATAAGACCTTTACAGATATGGTAGAGAAGGCAGATGCAATCACCGATAACATGGACAATCGTTATGAGGCATATGCAGAGGCAGAGGCTTACATGATCGAAAATGTGCTTTCACTTCCATTATATTATAACATTCATTGGCAGCTGACTCATGTAAATGATTACAGCAAGATTTATAGTCTGTATGGTATTGTAAGTGGTTATCGTTATGTAAACTTTGAGACATCCAAAGAACCATACACCACAGAGCAGTATGATGCTTTTGAAGCAGCTGCAAAATAAAAAGGCAATCGCTTCCCTAATGACAGAAAAAAGAGTCGTCTCGTATGAGGCGGCTCTCTTTTTGATCTGCTCTAAAAATAAAAAAGACACCGTGATATTTCACGGTGCCCCATGTTAGCAGCGCTACCAGGATTCGAACCTGGAAAATGCTGGAGTCAGAGTCCAGTGCCTTACCGTTTGGCGATAGCGCTTTAAGCAACATGTTTATGATAATACAGGATTGTCCAAATGTCAAGCATTTTTTTGAAAAATATATAAAATTTTGCTTTCTTTTCCCAAAAGGAAATGATATAATCAAAAGGAGCTGTTTTATGCTCTGGATGGAGGAACGAATATGTATACATTTACCAGCAGGGTTCGTTTCAGTGAGACGGACGAGAATGGAAAGCTGTCACTCGCAGGCATTATGAATTATCTTCAGGACTGCAGTGTCTTTCACTCAGAAGATGTAGGCAATGGAACGGATGTGCTTAAAAAGCGTGATCGGGTGTGGCTTTTAAATTCCTGGCAGATCATTATAAAAGAGCGTCCAAGATGCTGTGAATACATTGAAATCGGGACACAGGCGTACCAGTTTAAGGGAACGCTTGGCAAGCGAAACTTCTGCATCCAAAGACCAGATGGGACACAGTGCGTTGTCGCAAACTCAAACTGGGTGTTAGTTCAAAAATCACAGATGCGTCCGGTGCGCATCACAGAGGAGGACAGCAGCCCTTACGAGCTTGGAACACCACTTGACATGCCATATGCAGATCGAAAGATTGCAGCGCCAAAGGAAGGCATCGTCATGGAACCTATTACTGTGCGCACCGAACATTTAGACAGTAATCATCATGTGAATAACACGCAGTATGTATTGATGGCAAGCCGTTACCTGCCGTCTGATTTTTCACTGCATCAGGTGCGTGCCGAATACCGTTATCAGGCACTTTTAGGAGATATGATGATTCCTGTTGTCACAAAAGAAGAAGATGGACAGGTTATTGTCCAGTTAAAAAAGGATGAGCAGACTGCATATGCAGTAGTTGCTTTTCAGTAAAAGAAGATCACCGGCATAAACTTTGGATGTCGGCTGAATCATACAGAGAGCCGCGCAAACGGCAGAATGAGAGGAAATATGATCGAATTAGGAAAGATGCAGACGCTTACTGTGCTTCGTATTAAGGATTTTGGCGTCTATCTGGGACATGAAGGAGAAAAAGAGAGCGTGCTGCTTCCAAGAAAGCAGGTTCCGGAAGGAACAAAAGAGGGAGATGAGATCGAGGTATTCGTATACAAGGATTCCATGGATCGTATCATTTCCACAACAAGAAGACCACTTCTTGTAATGGACGAGATGGCAGTTTTGACTGTTAAGGAAAAGACAAGAATCGGTGCATTCTTAGATTGGGGACTTGAGAAGGATCTTCTTCTTCCATTTAAAGAGCAGACAGTTCCTGTAAGAAGAGGAGAGCATTGTCTGGTTGCGCTGTACCTTGATAAGAGTAAGCGTCTTTGTGCAACAATGAAGGTGTATGAGCGTCTTCACAGTGATAGCCCATATCAGAAGGGAGATCAGGTAACAGGTACTGTTTACCGCGTAAATCCTGAGATTGGTGTGTTTGTTGCGGTAGATAACCGTTACTTTGGTTTGATCCCAAAGAAAGAAATTTACGATAATTACCGTACCGGCGATCAGGTTAATGCACGTGTCACAGAGGTGCGTTCTGATGGAAAGCTGAATCTGGCAGTTCGTGATAAGGCATATCTGCAGATGGATACAGACAGCGAGACGATTTTAAATGCAATGGAGTCTTTTGGCGGATATCTGCCATTTGGCGAGAAGGCAGAGCCGGATAAGATTAAAAGAGAACTGAAGATGAGCAAGAATGCGTTTAAGCGTGCACTTGGTCATCTGCTCAAGGAAGGAAAGATTGAGATCGGCGAGAATCGTATTGAATACAGAAAAGAGAAGTGAGTATGACGAAAACAGCAAAATTAAATTTGACGTTTCTGATTCTTGCGATCTTTTCAATTGGAGGCTCATATGCCTATGTGCTCTTGACAAATGGCATGGAGCTTCCAATTTACGCAGATCTTTTAGTGGCACAGCTTCTGATCCTTCTGCCTGCATGGGGATATACAAAAAAAGAGCATATCAACCTTTATAAAGAGATTCGCCATCGCCGTCTGCATTTTGGCGCACTTCTTTGTCTGGTTGGCATCACGCTTTTATCAATGCCGCTTTTATCGTTCTTGAATCTGTTTAGCTCACTTTTTGTGCCGAATGTAGCTGCAGGGCTTGCAGAGCAGATGACAGGCGGTCCAGGATGGATGAATATTTTATTTTTGGCTGTTATTCCTGCATTTAGCGAAGAATTTGTTTTCAGAGGCGTCTTTTTCCATGGATACAGAAGCCATGGCTTTTGGAAGGCAGCACTTATGAGCGGATTGATTTTTGGATTAATGCATCTAAATTTTAACCAGTTCTCATATGGCTTTGTGCTTGGTGTTATTTTTGCAGCTGTCGTAGAAGCGTCAGGAAGTATTTATGCATCCATGGCAATTCATTTTCTGATTAATTTTCAGTCAGCACAGGCAATAAATGCACTGACATCGCTTACTGCATCGGGTGTGGAAGAGGAAGGAATGCTTGAAATTTCAGGAGCTTTCCAGCAGACCTATCTTGTTACAACAGTAATTGTTGTAGGTATTGTAGCTATTGTGACTACAGCGCTTGTTGTTGTATTAGTGAAGCTTTTAGCAAAGCTGTGTGACAGAGAGGACTACTTTGCGTGGGTTCTTAATGGCGGAGAGAAAAAAGCACTTCAAAAAAGAGGTACTAGCAGACTGATTGATCCATTTTTTATTGGTGCAGCAGCAATATGTATTTTATTTATGGTTAGCCGTCTTTTGATTTAGAGCTGTCAGAGCTTCGTAGATGATCTAAATAAGTATGAATAAGCTGGTAGCAGTCTTTTGCCTCCCGCACAGAGCAGGAGGCAAGAAGAAGCCCAATATCGCGGCGGACACGGTAATGTTCCGGTTCCGCAACGATATTTTGCATGATGGGTAGAGTATCATCTGGCTTTTCGAGTCCTTCAAGCAGGTAATCGTAGGAAATATGTGTTTTTTCGTGAAGGCGGTTCATAATGCTTCGCGAGACAGGGCGTGTGCCGCGCTCAAGTGCACCGAGATAGCTGGGTGAGATGCTAAGCAGTTTGGCAAACTCAGATTGTGTCATACCTAGTGCAATTCGTTCATTACGGATACGGTGGCCGATCAGTATTGAGTATGAGGATTCATAAGAAATCATAAAAAAAACTCCGTTTCTGTATAATAAAAGGTACTTTGAGAAGAATTATAGGATAATAAGAAGAGAAAAGAAAGGAAAATCCCTCGCAAGATTTTGCTTTCTTTGTTGTTTAAGGAGAAAATATGCTACAAAAACTTACAATTCGACAAAAAAAGTTTGCCGAATATCTGCTGATTGTGGCAGGTACGGCAGTTATGGCAGTATCACTTCAGTTTTTCCTAGATCCAGATGGAATGGTCCCGGGTGGTTTTACCGGAATTGCAATTATAGTAAAGGAACTGACAAAGGGAATTGTTCCTGATGGTGTTCCGCTGTGGGTAACGAACCTGGTCTTAAATGTGCCTATGGTTCCTATTGTATTAAAGATCAATGGATGGGACTTTGCAAAGCGCACTGTGGCAGGATCTCTTCTTCTTTCTTTTTGGCTTGCAGTGATACCGTATGTGCAGCTGATGGAGGAACCTGATCTGTTTTTGACATCTGTTTTTGGCGGTGTCAGCATGGGTATCGGCGTTGGTCTTGTTTTTTTAGGAAAGGGAACTACAGGCGGTACTGATATGTGCGGTGCAATTTTACATCATTTCTTTCCTTATATTTCATTGCCAAAGCTGATGCAGCTGCTTGATGTAGTTATTACATCAGTCGGCATTATGGTTTTTGGCATTCGCGTTGCTCTTTACTCTATTATAGTAGTTTATCTGACGGCGAAAATTTCAGATCGAATCATGGAGGGAAGTACTTCAGCCAAAATGCTTTATATCATTTCAGATCAGTCAACGTTGATTGCTGAGAAAATTATGGAGAAGATTGGCAGAGGTGTCACTGGACTACATGGAAGAGGCATGTACACAAATCAAGACAAAACAATTCTCATTTGTGTTATATCTCCTCGTGAAATTGCTCGTATAAAAGATGTTGTTTTAGAAGCAGACAGCAGAGCTTTTGTGATAGTGAATGACTCAAGAGAAGTATTGGGTGAAGGATTTATGGAAATTTAATAAAAATGTCACTTTCAACCTACCAATAAAATGTGAAAATTAGGTGTACAACATATATAAAAATGTCGTTGCTTTTTTGGTGAAAAACAGTATGGTAAAAAATTATGAAATCATGTATTATAAACATATCAGAAAACTGACTGTCAACAGTTTCGAAAATTAGGGAGGAAATTCAAAATGGCAAGTTTGTCTTTAAAGAATGTAACTAAGGTTTATCCTAACGGCTTTGTCGGCGTTAAGGATTTCAACCTTGAGATCGCAGATAAGGAATTCATCATCTTCGTAGGACCATCTGGTTGTGGTAAGTCTACTACTCTTCGTATGATCGCAGGTCTGGAGGAAATTTCTTCTGGTGAGTTAAAGATTGGTGATAAGGTCGTTAACGACGTAGAGCCAAAGGATAGAGATATCGCAATGGTATTCCAGAACTACGCTCTGTATCCGCATATGTCTGTATATGATAACATGGCATTCGGTCTTAAGTTAAGAAAGGTTCCGAAGGCTGAGATTGATAAGCTGGTTCATGAGGCAGCTAAGATCCTTGATATCGAGCATCTGCTTGATCGTAAGCCGAAGGCTCTTTCCGGTGGTCAGAGACAGCGTGTTGCTATGGGTCGTGCAATCGTGCGTGAGCCAAAGGTATTCCTGATGGACGAGCCTCTGTCCAACTTGGATGCAAAGCTTCGTGTACAGATGAGAATCGAGATCTCCAAGCTGCATCAGAGATTAGGTACAACCATCATCTACGTAACACATGACCAGACCGAGGCTATGACTCTGGGTACCAGAATCGTTGTTCTTAAGGATGGTGTTATCCAGCAGGTAGATACCCCGCAGAACCTGTACGATAAGCCGGCTAACAAGTTCGTTGCTGGATTCATCGGTTCTCCGCAGATGAACCTGATCGATGCTAAGGTTGTTCAGGTAGGCAACCAGGTACATGTTCAGTTTGGTAACGCAGATATCACTCTTCCGGATGAGAAGGGCAAGGTATTAGTTCAGAAGGGTTATGTTGGTAAGGAAGTTTGCTTCGGTATCCGTCCAGAGGATATCCATGATGGCGATATGAGCAACTATCCGGGTGCTACTCTGACCGCTACCATCCGTGTATACGAGCTTCTGGGTGCTGAGGTATTCCTGTACTTCGATATCAACGAGACAAGCTTCACCGCTCGTGTAAGCCCAAGAACAACTGCTAGACCGGGCGATACCCTGACTCTGGGTCTTGACCTGAGCAGAATCCATATCTTCGATAAGGATAGCGAGCTGGTTGTATTAAACTAATTGAATTAAATTAAGATTTTTTGGGGAAATGTAAAAAATTTACATTTCCCCTTTTTTTTTCTCGAAAAATGTTATACAATATAAGAAGGAATGGCGGTAAGCTGTGAAAACTATAAGCTGCTACGGCGGCGGAATGTGAGGAAAGTATGATTTCGAACCAGATTTTGCAAAGTACAATTGAAGGGCTGAAAAATATCGCACGAATTGATTTGTGTGTATGCGATACCGACGGAAACATGCTGGCATCTACGTTTGGTGATCCGGAGATTACCACGGAGACCATCGTGAATTTTACGTTGTCGCCGGCAGACAGCCAGGTAGTTGCTGGATTCCAGTTCTTTAAGGTATTTGATGAGCACCAGCTTGAATATGTAATGCTGGCAAAGGGAGGCAGTGACGATGTTTACATGGTAGGAAAGATTGCAGCATTCCAGGTACAGAACCTGTTAGTTGCATACAAGGAGCGTTTTGACAAGGATAACTTCGTTAAGAACCTGCTTCTTGATAACCTGCTGTTGGTAGATATCTATAATCGCGCAAAGAAGCTTCATATTGAAGTATCTGCGAAGAGAGTTGTCTATGTAATAGAGACAAAGAATGAGAAGGATGTCAATGCACTTGAGACGGTACGCAGCCTGTTTACCGGAAGAGTAAAGGATTTCATCACTGCAGTTGATGAGAAGAATATCATCGTTGTTCGCGAGGTAAAGCCGGGTGAGACACAGGATGATCTTGAGAAGACAGCTCAGGTTATGGTTGATATGCTTAATACCGAGGCAATGAGTCAGGTGCATGTTGCATATGGAACTGTTGTAAATGAGTTAAAGGAAGTTTCCAGATCCTACAAAGAGGCAAAGATGGCACTTGATGTTGGAAAGATCTTCTTTAGCAACAAGAACGTTGTTGCTTACGCTAAGCTTGGCATTGGCCGTCTAATTTATCAGCTTCCGATTCCGCTGTGCCGTATGTTTATCAAGGAGATTTTTGATGGCAAGTCTCCAGATGAGTTTGACGATGAGACATTGACCACAATCAACAAGTTCTTTGAGAACAGCCTGAATGTATCTGAGACATCCAGACAGCTGTATATTCACAGAAATACACTTGTATATCGTCTGGACAAGCTTCAGAAGAGCACTGGATTAGACCTGCGTGTATTTGAGGATGCGATTACCTTTAAGATTGCGCTTATGGTTGTGAAGTATATGAATTATATGGAGAAAAACTAAGGCTCCAGCGTAGAAAAACCGGGGGAAACGGACGTAAGAGTCTGTTTCCCCCTTTTGGTTTTGCATACAAAAGTATTGACGGACAGATTTTGGTCATGCTAATAGCATTGATAGATCTGACTGTTCAGAGGAAAGGTGGATGCAAGTGGAAGAAAAAAACAGACAGTTAAATGAAGATGCTGAAACAATAGAGGAAAAAAATGAGCTTCAAACAGGCAAAAAGAAACACAGAAAAAATAATTTTGCAGCAGGTATGGCAGTAGGTGCGGCAGCAGCAATCATGGGCTGTTCGCTGGCAGGTATATATTTCAGCCGTCATTATCGTTACAGTTCGCTCGCAACAGCATATTCATCGAGAGGAACGAAGACAGCAACATCATCTACAGTCGAGTCACAGAATCAGGAGGCCATCACAGATGAGCTGATGACAAAATTAAAGCTTCTTGAACAGTGTGCCGATGATTACTTTTTATTTGATACGGCAGATGCTAAGGATTATCAGGATAACATTTATAAAGGTTTTATGAATGCGCTTGATGATCCATATTCATGCTATTACACGGCAGATGAATATCAGACACTGATGGAATCAACAAGCGGAAGCTATGAGGGAATAGGTGTTGTTGTATCACAGAATGTTCAGACAAAGATCATTACTGTTGTGCGGCCGTTTGAGGGCTGTCCTGGTGCCGAGGCCGGTATGCTTCCGGGCGATATTTTAATAGAGGTTGCCGGGAATGATGTAAGCGGCATCGACGTAAGTACTGTTGTTTCCTGGATCAAGGGAGAGGGCGGTACTACAGTTGATATACGCGTATATCGTGAGTCAGAAGATAAGTATTATGATTTTACTGTTGAGCGAAGAAAAATTGAAGTTCCGACAGTTGCATATGAGATGTTAGAGGACAATATTGGCTATGTTCAGGTGACAGAGTTTGATGAGGTTACGTCAGACCAATATATAGCAGCAGTTGATGATTTAAAGGCACAGGGCATGGAAGGTCTGATTGTAGATATTCGTGACAATCCTGGAGGTCTGTTAAGCTGCGTTGTAGATATGCTTGATTATATGCTTCCGGAAGGCACCATTGTCTACACAGAGGATAAAAATGGAGAAGGAGATACCTATACGTCCGATGCAGAGCATTATTTCGATCTTCCGCTTGCTGTGCTCGTAAATGGAAACAGTGCGTCAGCATCTGAGATTTTTTCGGGTGCCATTCAAGATTATGAGACAGGAACAATCATCGGAACACAGACTTTTGGAAAAGGAATCGTGCAAAGCATTTTGCCATTTAACGATGGAAGCGCAATTAAAATCACAGTATCACGTTATTTTACACCGCGCGGCACATGTATACACAAAGAAGGCATCACCCCAGATGTAGAGGTAGATCTAAACGAAGAACTTAAAACAAAACTGACAATCGAAAAAAGTGAGGATAATCAGCTGCAAAAAGCAATAGAAAATGTGAAAGAGCAGATTGCGGCGGAGTGACGTAAGAAGTCCGTAAGAAAAAAGTTATGGTATTTTGTACGAAAATGAGGTACAATCATTTTTGATGTAATCGGCTGAGGAAAGTTACGAAAGGGGGCCGATTTAATAAAATACGCCGGGGAAGTTCTCGGCAGATTGGAGAAACATGAGTCAGAAAGATACAGAAAAAAACAAGCGAAAAAAGAAAAAAGGCACAGGCCTGATTGTAGTTTGTGTGACACTGCTGATTCTTTTATTTGCTGTACTAATCATTTTGATTTGGCAGATCAGCCGTGTAGGAAACGGAGAGACTGTCGGTTTTGGTGGAAAAACAGGCAATACGCAGGCAGTATCACAAAATACGCCTTCTGTGACGCAGGAAGCTGCGCTGACAAGTTCATCAGGAAGCGAGGCAAATACTGAGGAAGTTCAGACGCAGGCGCAGACAGAAGCTGCACAGGCTGAGTCCGCAGCTGGTCAGACACAGGCAGCAGGACAGGCAACTATGATGGAGCCGCAGACATATGAGAATGATGCGAATGGAAATATGATTGTTCCAGAGCGTCAGGCAGGTTCTATGGAAACAGAGCCAGCATGGGAATATGTACTGGAAAAGACTGGAGATAGTGTGCTTGATGATGCTAATTATTTAGCAGCGATGTATGATTATGACGGCGCAATTGCAAAGATTCAGTCAGTATCAGGATATGAGAGCAACGCAGCTTATACAGCAGCCATTGCAGATTATGAGCAGAGAAAGAGTGAGGCTGTTGTCTACGCAGATAACAGCACAATTCCTCATATTTTCTTCCATACGCTTGTTGTTGATACAAGCAGAGCCTTTGATGATAACATCGCAATCAGCAAGCAGGATGGTATGAACAAGGTAAAGGATTACAACTATGTAATGACTACAGTGGATGAGTTTTGCCGTATTCTTGAAGAAATGTATACAAGAGGATATGTGCTTGTAAGCATCTATGATGTGGCATCATATGAGACACAGGCAGACGGCACACAGGTTATGAAGCATCAGCCGATTTATCTTCCGGAAGGCAAGAAGCCATTTGTTTTGTCTGTTGATGATGTAAGCTACTACGAATACATGACAGGTCACGGTTTTGCAAGCAAGCTCGTTGTTGGTGAGGATGGAACTCCGACAAGTGAATATACGAATCCAGATGGCAGCCTAAGCTATGGTTCATATGATGTTGTTCCGATTCTTGATGATTTTGTTGAGACTCATCCAGACTTTTCATATCGCGGCGCTAAGGGTATCATTGCTCTGACTGGATATGAGGGTATTTTTGGATATCGTACAAGTGATTTCTGGTACAACAGCAACTGCGATTACTTTGATCAGTATTTCTCATGGAATCTGGAGAACAACTTAAAGAAGAAGCAGACTATGTATCAGCCAAATCCTAATATCGAGCAGGATAAGGAGAGTGCAAAGCAGGTAGCACAGGCATGCCGTGATGATGGATGGCTGTTTGCAAGTCATACATGGGGTCACAACAAGGTCGGTGATTCTGGATCATATGAGCGTTTTGAGTCTGATTCCCATTTGTGGGATCGCGAGGTAAAGCCTCTTCTTGGTGATGTTGATATCATCATTTATCCGCAGGGTGAAGATTTGTACGAGGGCTCCTGGAGAGGCTATGATCCTGCAAATCAAAAGTATCAGCTGTTAAAGGAGTTAGGATTTAACTACTTCTGCAGCGTTGACTCAAACCTTGGCTGGACACAGCTTGGAAATGAATATTTCCGTATGGGACGTGCTAATGTAGACGGACAGCGTATGTGGGAGGCAATCAGCTCCTATGTAGATCCGTCATCAGGTGCAAAGGATCGTTTGTCAGCATTGATTGATTCAAGATTAGTATTTGACTGGTCCAGACCAACGCCGGTAACAAAGTAAAAACGAGAAGTCTGGCATATATGGACGTCAAGACAAAGACAGAAAGGCAGACAAAAGAGATGGTAAAAGAGACTGTATTTAAAGAAAGAGCACAAAAGGTTTTGGCATCAATGAAGGAAAATGGCATGGATCAGCTTATTGTAAGCGATCCTGCCTCCATCAATTATTTGATGGGAAGACTTATGAACCCGGGCGAGCGTCTGATGGTTCTTGTATTTGATGTAGCAGCCGGCAAGACTGAGCTTGTAATAAGCAAGCTGTACCCACAGGGAGATAATCCGATTTGGCCGGTTACGTATGTTGATGACGTTGATGACTGCGTTGCAATTCTTTCTGAGAAGATTGCAGAAACTGGCGTGATTGGCATTGATAAAAACTGGGCAGCAAAGTTTTTGCTTCGTCTTATGGAACTTCGTCCAAATCTGACTTACAAGAACGGTTCTTACATCATTGATAAGATTCGACAGATTAAGACAAATGAAGAGCAGGAGTTTATGATCGAAGCCTCCAGATTAAACGATCTGGCAGTAGAGCGTTTGATTAAAGAGGTCAACAAGGGCTATACAGAGAAGGAACTTGCCGATAAGCTGCTTGATATTTATCACGATCTTGGTTCAGAAGGATTTTCCTTCTACCCGATTTGCTGCTACGGTGCAAATGCTGCTGACCCGCATCACAGTAACGACGATTCCACAGGAAAATCTGGCGACAGCGTAATTCTTGATATTGGATGCTTATGGAACGGATATTGCTCAGATATGACAAGAACTGTATTCTTGGGTAATGTAAGCGAAGAACAGAAGAAGGTATATAACATCGTAAAGACAGCTAACGAGCGCGCAATCGCAGCAGTAAAGCCAGGTGTTCGCTTCTGTGATGTAGATGCAGCCGCAAGAGATTATATAACAGAGCAGGGATATGGCCCATACTTTGTACATCGTACTGGCCATAACATCGGTCAGGAAGTTCATGAGGCAGGAGATGTCTCTTCAGCAAACACTGATGTATTAAAGCCAGGTATGACCTTCTCCATCGAGCCAGGAATCTACCTAACCGGAAACTTCGGCGTTCGTGTTGAGGATTTGGTACTCGTCACCGAAGACGGATGCAAGGTACTCAACCATTTTACGAAAGATTTAATTGAAGTGCCAGAAGAGTAATTCACCAAGCTATATCAATGCGTATAGGGTGAACCCCTCACAAAACTACCGGGTAATAATAGCAACCAGTATTTATTGAGAAAAACTCTCAATAGTGCTGGTTGTTTTTCTTTATAAAAGCTCGTATAATATGAAGTTAGATAATACTAACTTCTGGCGTCATAAACTTAACCAGAACACAGTCTCATCAATATAAAGAGAGGGGGAACGTCATGTTTCTGGAGATTAAAGGAATCAAAAAACATTTCGGCGAAGGCGACAGCCGTATCGAAGTATTAAAGGGAATTGACATGGAGATTGAAAAAGGAGAATTATGCGTGCTTTTGGGACCTTCAGGTTCTGGGAAATCAACACTGTTAAATATTATTGGGGGAATTGACAGTTCAGACAGCGGCTATATTGCAATTAATGGCGAAAAGACAGCCGATATGGACGAAAAGACGCTGACATTGTACAGAAGAAAGCATCTAGGTTATGTCTTTCAGATGTATAATTTGATTCCAAATTTAAATATCAAGGAAAATGTAGAGGTTGGTGCTTATTTAAGTGACAAACCACTTGATGTAGATGATTTGTTAAAGACACTTGGCTTGTATGAGCATCGTCATAAGCTGCCGAATCAGTTATCAGGAGGACAGCAGCAGCGAACAGCTATAGGAAGAGCCATTGTCAAGAATCCAGATATTTTGCTGTGCGATGAGCCAACAGGTGCACTTGACTATGCAACATCAAAGGAGATTTTAAAACTAATCGAGCAGGTTAACCGCAAATATGGAAATACTGTTGTTATGGTAACACATAATAATGCAATCGAGAAGATGGCAGATCGCGTCGTAAAGCTTCATGATGGCCGTATTCGTGAGAATTGCCGCAATGAGACGCGTATGGCAGCGGAGGATCTGGAATGGTAAAGAAAAAATCAAATCCATTGAATAAACGTTTTCTTAGGGAATTGAAGAGCGAGGCTGGAAAATATATTGTTCTGTTTGTATTTATAGCAGGTGTGATCGCGCTTGTATCTGGATTTTTGGTTGCGAGCGGCAGTATGTCACAGGCCTATGATGAGAGTTTTGAAAAATATAATATTGAAGATGGAAATTTTGAGGTTAAAAGAGAGGCATCAAGCGGTCTGTTAGACGCCTTGCAAAAGGATGGAACAAAGATTTATCCAAACTTCTATAAAGAAGAACAGACAAAGAATGTGGAGAGTACGCTTCGTATTTTTAAGAAGCGTACAGAAATTGATCTGGAATGCCTGATGGAAGGAAGCTTTCCAGAAAATGAAAATGAGATTGCAATTGACCGTATGTATGCCGTAAATAATAAAATTTCTGTTGGTGATGTGATGGAGCTTGGAGACGTGTCCTACACAATATGCGGCTTAGTGGCACTTTCTGATTACAGTGCATTGTTTTCATCTACGTCAGATATGATGTTTGACGCTGTGAGATTTGGTGTGGCTATTGTGACAGAGGATGGATTTAATAAAATCAACGATGATCATCTTCACTACAATTATTCATGGCGTTACAGCGAGCGTCCGGCAGATGAGAAAGAGGCAAAGACACTCAGCGAATCTTTCTTGAAAACTTTGTATATAAATGCGCTTTTGAATCTGAACGGTGTCGAAGGCTTTATACCAGAGTATGTAAATCAGGCGATTATCTTTACCGGAGATGATATAAAGGGCGATAATGCTATGTTTACCGTATTTCTTTATATCGTCATTGCTATTATTGCGTTTGTATTTGCCGTGACTACCAGCAACACGATCAACAAGGAATCAGCAGTAATCGGTACACTTCGCGCGTCTGGCTACTCAAAGGGCGAGTTGATTCGTCATTATATGGCAATGCCGATGCTCATTGTCTTGATTGCAGCAGTGATTGGAAATATTTTAGGATACACTGTATTTAAAGGTTATATGGCAGCACTGTACTATGCAAGCTATAGCCTTCCGACTTATGTCACGATCTGGAACGCCGATGCATTTGTCAAGACAACAGTAATTCCAGTGCTTTTGATGTTTGCCATTAATTTTATTATGCTGGCAGAAAAGATGAGTCTTTCACCGCTTCGTTTCCTTCGTCGTGATTTGAGCCGCAGACAAAAGAAAAAGGCATTTCGCTTAAAGACTACGATTCCTATTATGAAGAGGTTCCGTATGAGAATCCTGTTTCAGAATATTCCAAACTATGTCATTTTGTTTATCGGAATTTTGTTCGCAAACCTGATTTTATTGTTTGGATTTATGTTTGGACCGCTGCTTGATCATTTCGAACAGGAGATTACAACTCATCTTCTTGCAGAGCATCAGTATGTGCTTGTAAGCGAAGAAAAGACAGAAAATAAAGAGGCTGAAAGCTATGATGTGACGGTATTAAAGACACAGGAGGGACGCTACAAGAGCGAGGAAGTGATGGTGTATGGCGTGCAGGAAAACAGCGCCTACATAAAGAGCAGCCTTTCAGATGATGAGGTATTGATTTCAAATGCCTATGCAAATAAGCAGCATATTAAAACAGGTGATACGATTACATTGCAGGAAGAGTATGGGGAGAAAACGTATTCCTTTACCGTTACGGGTATCTATACATATCCGGCAGCATTGTCTGTATTTATGAATTGTGATGCGTTTGAGAAAACATTTGAGAAGGGAAGCTATTATCCAGGATATTTTTCAAATGAAGAACTGACTGATTTGACGCAGAAAAACATTGCAATGACTATATCAAAGGAAGATTTGACAAAGACCTCCAGACAGCTTCGATTGTCAATGGGCGGTATGGCTGTTCTCTTCCAGGGCTTTGGCGTGATCATGTTTGCACTGCTTTTGTATCTGCTCTCAAAGGTAGTAATCGAGAAAAATGCGCAGTCAATTTCCATGGCAAAGATTTTAGGATACAGTGACAAGGAAATCAACCGCTTATATATTCGTACCACAACAATCGTATCAGTTGTTGCACTTGTAGTGACAATAGGGTTATGTATTGTGCTACTGAAGGTTATCTGTGAGGTTGCGTTTGCAGAGTATTCTGGTTATCTGGAATTTTATATGGAACCGCTAGATCTGTTAAAAGTTCTTGCAGCCGGACTAATCACGTATGCCGTGATCTCATTCTTCCAGATCAAAAAAATCAAGGCAATTCCGATGACAGATGCACTCAAAAATGTGGAGTGAAGGCGCGGGCTGCCTAGTTTAGTGATGGGCTTCGAACGATGGCTTTGTCGGCGACCCTTGTTCCCGCGGCGCCTTTTACATTATTTCTACATATAGTGTATTTTGAAAGCCCGCTCCACACGGGAATCGCCTCGTAAAGCACAGTCGTCGAAGCCCTTGCCAAGTATTACGAACAGCCCGCTTTGCATCAGCATTCTCCTAGCACGCGTTTCATATCCTCCGGCAACGGCGCCTCAAAGGAGAGCGGCACCCCGGTGATCGGATGCTCAAAGGAAAGACGGCATGAGTGAAGCGCCTGACGTGTGATAAATTCCATATCTGGATTATAAAGGTAATCGCCGACAAGCGGAAAGCCTAAATATTTCATATGAATCCGTATCTGATGGGTGCGGCCTGTCTCAAGCTGTAAAGAGACAAGGCTGTGCCCATTTTTTGTTTCTAATGTTTTGTAATGAGTTACGGCGCGTTCTCCGTGTTCAAAATCTACACAGCGCTCAATTATAGAGCCTGGCTTTCTTGAGAGCGGTGCAGTGATTGTGCCAGACGCAGGAGTAACGACACCGCGCACAATCGCCAAATATTCACGCGTAATTGCATGACGAACAGCCATATCAGAAAGAACGGCAGAGGAGAGCATATTTTTGGCAATTACTGTAAGCCCTGAGGTATCTCGGTCTAAGCGGTTTGTGCAGCGAAAGATAAAATTGCCGCTGTCACGGTAGTACCAGGCAAGAGCATTTGCCAGTGAATTATAATAATTGTCCATAGAAGGATGAATAGGCATTTTAGCTGGCTTATTTGCAACAAGAATATCCTCATCCTCGTAGACAATTGAAAGAGGAAGCTTTACAGGAGGCACATGGTAGGAGGAATGCTCCTCAACAATATGTACTGTCAGAATGTCGCCTTCATGAAGATGTGTGTTTGTGCGGCTTGGCGTGCCATTTATAAGAAGATGTTCCATGTTTTTGCGAAGCCGCGTCAAAAGGTGAGAGGAAAAGCCACGGCGCGATAAAAACTGATCTGCGCGCAGGTCACTTTCTTCAATCGAGACGGTGTAAGTAAGTGTTCGGTCCATAAAATGCCTTTCTTTAAGATTTTTTTGTGGGCGGCCATGGAAGCTGAGCAAGCACAATTGCCAGAAAAACAATAGCACATCCTGTAAGCTCACGTGCCGATAAGGTTTGACCAAGAATCAACCAGCCGGCAAGAACAGATATAGCAGATTCCAGACTCAAAATAAGAGATGCGATAGTTGGATTCATACCCTTTTGTCCTATAATTTGAAGCGTATAGCCGACACCGCAGGAGAGAACACCAGCGTACAAAATAGGTGCCCATGCTGCAAGAATAGAAGAAAGTGATGGCTGCTCAAAAATAAATGCCGGAATAAGACATACGACTGCGCATACAAAAAACTGTATACACGATAAAGCCACACCATTGCAGCGCGGTGAAAAATAGTCTATTACTAAGATATGTACGGCAAATAAGAAAGAGCCGACAATCAAAAGAAGATCGCCCTTTCCAATAGAGCCAAAACCATCAGGAACGCTTAACAGATACAAACCGCCAACTGCCAGTGCAACACTAAGCCATACAAGCGGGCTGCAGCGTTTCTTTAAAAATAGACTAAGAATTGGCACAAGAACAATATAGATAGCAGTCAGAAAGCCAGCCTTTCCAACGCTTGTGTAGGAAATTCCAATCTGCTGAAGGGAAGAAGCAGCCGCTAGCACAATACCACAGCATAGCCCGCCGAAGAATAATGTTTTTCGATCAATTGACGATGATGCGTGAGTTATGTCTGACTGATTCAATTGGTTTGCTGGTGATACTTCAGAAGAGTTTGTGCGGTTTTGAAAGAAAAAGATGCAAGGGATCAGAAAAAGTGCACCAATCGCAGATCGTATTCCATTAAACGTAAACGGCTTAACATAGTCCATGCCTACGCTTTGTGCGACAAAAGCAGATCCCCAGATAGCCGCAGTCAAAAGCAGCAAAAATGAGTTTTTTAATTGATAGCGTTTCATAAAAAAATCCTTTCATAATAATAAAAATAAGAGTGGATTGTATTTGCCAACAATCGTTATCCATGGTATCATACTTTCTAGTTGGGGTCAAAGGATTTGTTTAAGGCAAAACCCACTAGATTGGAGGATTAAACGTGGAATATTTTAAAGAGCCTGCAAACGCTGTCTATCAAAGCGGTGCAAAAAATCCATTTCTGCCGCTGAATATTTATATCCCTGATGGAGAGCCAAAGGTATTTGATGGAAGAGTTTATCTGTATGGCTCAAAGGATGAGTTTGACGGCGAGTATTGCTGCCACAAGTTTCATGTATATTCAGCACCTGTATCAGATTTGACCGAGTGGACCGATCATGGCCTGGTACTGGCATCAACCGATGAGTACGAAAAAGAGGGCATCAAAAAAGGTGTGCCGTGGTCAAATGGACTTTTATGGGCGCCAGATGTTGCAAAGAAAGGCGAGTTGTATTATTTCTATTTCTGCCTTTCAGATGGAACAGAGGGTGTTGCAAAAAGCAAGAACCCATACGGACCATTTGAGGATGCTGTGCAGATAACGATGGGAGGAAAGCCAATCGAAGGCATTGATCCGTCTGTTTTGGAGGACAACGGAAAATATTATTACACCTGGGGTCAGGGCCACTGCCATATGGCAGAATTAAATGATGATATGTGTACACTGAATCCAGATACATATGAGGAAGCACTGATCAATAAGGATGATGATGGTCATGGTTTCCATGAGGCATCATCACTTCGCAAGGTAGGTGATCATTATGTTATCGTGTACGCAAGTGAATTTATTGATGAAACACACCGTAATGGCGGTCATCCGACAAATCTTGACTATGCAGTAAGCAAATCTGTTGCTGGTCCGTATGTAAGAAAAGGCCGTATAATCGACAATACAGGAATTGATCCGCAAAGTTGGAATAATCATGGCTCAATCGTGAAGATAGAAAATCAGTGGTATGTATTCTATCATGGTTCCTCAAACAACACAAAATATGCGCGCCGTGCACGTGTTGAGCGTATTGAGGTAGATGAAGAGAGAGGAATTATCGAGCAGGTAGAGATGACCTCACAGGGATTTTCACATGGACTAGATGCCACGGCAGGTATTGAGGCAGGCTGGCAGTGCGGTCTGACTGGCGGAGCATATCTTACCGAGAAAGAAGGACGCTTCCCACTTGTACATATCACCGATGGCTGCAGCGTAAAATGGCGCTATATCGAGTTCTTGGAGGATGCCAATTGGGCAATCGAGATCGAAGGAACAGCTCTGAAGGAATGTGGAATTAGCATTCTGGCAAATGGTGAGTCAGTTGGTGTGATCAATATAGAGGATATCCATCAGGAAACAACATGGAAAGCGCCAATCGAACTCGATAAGAGTGGTCGGTATGAGATTGAACTTCAATTCTTTGCTGAAGGGGAAGAAGACTTGTTTGAATTAGACCGCATTCGTTTCGTGAAAAACAAAATTAATTAAAAAATGAACAGGAGAGAAAAATGGTAAAGCATGTAATTTTATGGACATTAAAGAATGAGTATTCAAAAGAAGAAAAAGAAGCAATCAAGGCAGAAATCAAAGCTGGTCTTGAGGGACTTGCAGGTCAGATTCCGGGATTGTTAGAGATTCATGTTAACATAAATGGACTGGAAAGCTCAAATGCAGATTTGATGCTTGATTCTACATTTACTGACGAGGCAGCATTAAAGGGCTACTCCGTACATCCGGCTCACGTTGCAGTTGCAAATGGAAAGGTAAGACCACACACTGCAATCCGTTCCTGCTTAGATTTTACAGTATAATAAAAAAGCTCGGAAGCATTTTATCATTTGCTTTCGAGCTTTTTTCTCTAATTATGCAAGAGCCTTTCCGAGTTCCTCGCATGCTGCCTTAGCATCCTCATCAGGAGCATCATTGCAAATAACGAAATCACACGCCATTACAGCGCCGTCATTGCGGCAGGTCTCATCCCAATTGCGCATCCACTCACCATCTCCCCATCCATAGGAGCCAAACAGAGCGATCTTCTTGCCGGACAGCTTTGATTCGCAAGCTGTAAACATCGGCTCAAACTCATCCTCTTCAAGCTGCTCAGCACCCATAGAAGGGCATCCAAATGCAATTGCATCAAACTCATCCATCTTGTCAGCATCAAATTCAGCAGCAGTAAAAGTAGTTACGTCAGCGCCGGCATTTCTAGCTCCATCTGCTACGCTTTCTGCCATCTGCTCTGTATTTCCAGTTCCACTCCAGTAAACAACAGCTACCTTGCTCATAATCATTCTCCTTTAAAATAAAATTTATTTGTCAAATCAGTCAGGCACTTATGCGCTGACTGTCAACTGGCGAAGATCCTTTCCCTGTTCCCACATTTTACGGTAAATCTGCTTGCATTTGCAGTAGCGCCTAAAGGTTTTAACTGCATTTTCAGGGTCACTGTATACCTTCCAGTCACCGCAGCAAAGGCAGTTATGACCATGGTTTATAATAAAACCCTTCACATCCGCAAGTGGGTATCCAAGGAAAATTCCAATTTCGTGAGGAAACGTGTCAGACTGCATTAAATGTTGTCTGAGAATGAGGAGAGCGTCGATTGCGTTTTGGCTTGTATAGCCAAATGAGGAAAGAAAGTCACCGACAGCCGGATCAGACAGATCATTTTGCAGACGACTCATACGAACCACATAGATTAAAGCCGTGTGCTCATGAAGGCACAGGCAAAAACATAAAACGCCTTTGTCGCGAAGTGTATTGTTCCAACGGCGTACCGCATCAAACAAATTTTTCTGAGTATCAAAGCTGACACGGAAAAGATTTGCTGTTTTTATAGATGCTAACGTCGGCGCACAATGCTCAATCAAATAATGATCCATACTTGTCTCCTAAAAAAATCGAATCCATATCATATAAAAATGATATAACAAAAAGATATATTTATACACCACAGAAAGAAATTACTCTAAAATTAGCAGCATATAATATTGGTTAGATATATCTAACACAGATAAGATTATACTACCTCATGTAGTTTCTGTCAAGTAAAATTTAAATATTGATTTTATCTGGAAGTATACGAGGCTTTTCAATCTGGGCAATGAGTTTCGTAGTATTGCCTGACACGTTAACTGAATAAAATTTTCAACAACCGGAAAATGTCCAGAACCCCCTTGCATTTTGAAAAGAATTAGTGTAGACTAACTAATAGTTGTGATGGCTAACATAAAGAAAATGCAAAAAGCCTGAATACAACTTCAAACTTCACGCAAAATAACCATTGGCTCCATACTGCTGAAACGGGAGTGTTCTCCCGTTGGAGACCAGTGGAAAGAAAAAGAAAGGTTTGGTACGATCATGGATTATTTAGAGATTGAAAAGGTTGTAGGAAGAGAAATTCTTGATTCAAGAGGAAATCCGACTGTTGAGGCAGAGGTTACTTTAGCAGACGGAACCGTGGCAAGAGGAACAGCACCAAGTGGTGCATCCACAGGAGAATTTGAGGCACTTGAGCTTCGCGATGGTGATAAGAGCCGCTATCTTGGAAAGGGTGTAACAAAGGCTGTTGAAAATATCAATACCATCATCAACGATGCAATCAGAGGTATGGATGCTTCTGATATTTATGCAGTAGATAAGGCGATGATAGAAGCAGACGGAACAAAGGATAAGTCAAAGCTTGGCGCAAACGCCATTCTTGCAGTTTCCATCGCAACATGCCGTGCAGCTGCAGCTTCCTTAGACATTCCGCTGTATCGTTTCCTTGGCGGTGTTTCAGGAAATCGTCTTCCAGTTCCAATGATGAATATCATCAATGGTGGCTGTCATGCACTTTCCTCAGGACTTGATGTACAGGAGTTCATGATCATGCCAGTTGGAGCACCATCATTTAAGGAGTGCTTAAGATGGTGTGCAGAGGTATTCCATGCACTGGCTTCTATTTTAAAGTCAAGAGGACTGGCTACTTCAGTAGGAGATGAGGGCGGCTTTGCACCAGCTTTAAAGTCTGATGAAGAAGCAATTGAGACTATTCTTGAGGCTGTAAAGAAGGCAGGCTATGAGCCAGGAAAAGACTTTAGAATTGCAATGGATGCAGCTTCTTCTGAGTGGAAGAGTGAGAAAGGCAAGGGCTACTACAAGCTTCCAAAGGCTGGTACTGAGTATACAGCGGAGCAGCTGATTGAGCATTGGGCAGCACTTTGCGAGAAGTATCCAATCATCTCAATCGAGGATGGTCTTGATGAGGAAGATTGGGAAGGCTGGCAGAAGCTCACCAAGAGACTGGGCGACAAGGTTCAGTTGGTTGGTGATGACCTGTTTGTTACCAATACCGAGAGACTTTCCAAAGGTATCGAGCTGGGTGCAGGAAATGCAATCTTAATCAAGTTAAATCAGATCGGTTCTGTATCCGAGACACTTGAGGCAATCAAGATGGCTCATAAGGCAGGCTACACCGCAATTTCCTCCCATCGTTCCGGTGAGACTGCTGACACAACTATCGCAGATCTTGCAGTGGCACTAAATACATGCCAGATAAAGACAGGTGCACCGTCTAGATCAGAGCGTGTTGCAAAGTACAATCAGCTTCTTCGAATCGAAGAGCAGCTTGGAGCAAGTGCTGTATATCCAGGCATCAAGGCATTTAATGTCAAATAAAAGTAACTGATAAAAATACAAAAATCCGAGGCTGAATTATGACTGCCTCGGATTTTTGTGCTTACTTATTTACTTTTTTTTCTGCCGGCATCATTGCCTGATGTCTGGCTTGACTCATCAAGAGAGATGTACGGCATCATCACCTTAAGCAGATCAGCGAGTCTGTTTCTCTGCTGCGATGGAAGATCCTTAATCATCACGGACAGGGCGTCTTCGGGAATCGGGTTTGAATCAGTATTGTCCTTGCCATAGAGCAAATAGTCACTCGAAACCTCAAGACAAGTCGAAAGATCGTTGAGTGTGTATAAGCTCATCGTTTTCACGCCACGTTCTAGCTCATAGATATAATGAGAAGAAACGTCAAGGCATTCTGCCAGCTTCTCCTGCGTCAGGTGCTTTTGCTTTCTGCATGCTTTAATGCGCATTCCAATTTGTTCAAAGTCCATAAATCCTACCTCCTAGTATAAGAATATATCTAATAGATAGGAAGCATAACTTGCTGACAGCAACAAAAACAGCTATAATCAGACAAAACTCTATCTGACAGTGGTAAAAAATGGAAAAAAGTGTCGAAAAAAAGGGCACCTCCATTTGAGATGCCCTGTAAGTAACAATTTAATTATTAGAACTCAGGTCCGATCAGACCATAAGTACCATTCTTTCTCTTGTAAACGACATTTACGCGATCCTCATCGCAGTTGTAGAATACAAAGAAGTTATGTCCCAAAAGCTCCATCTGAAGGCAAGCCTCCTCAGGATTCATTGGCTTTAATGGGAAACGCTTAACACGTGCAATATTGATGCCATCATTCTCTTCGGAGAACTCATCCTCTTCCTCAATAAAGGCACTTGAGAAGTCTCCGCCATCCTGCTCTCTGGCAATCAGTTTCGTTTTATAACGTCTCAGCTGACGCTCAATGATTTCTTCTACTAAATCGATCGAAACATACATATCCGAACTTTCCTGTTCTGCACGAACCAGGCTTCCTTTAACTGGGATCGTAACCTCGATTTTCTGACGATCCTTCTGAACGCTTAACGTAACATAAACTGTTGCATCTGGTGTGAAATAGCGCTCAAGTTTTCCGATCTTTTCATAAATTGCTGATTTCAGGCCCTCAGTGACCTCGATATTTCTTCCTGTAATGATATACTTCATACAATCAGCTCCTTCCGATAGAATCATAGAAATAAATAAAATGTGTCTTTATTTATTTACCAAGAGTATAGCACAAAACAATGATTTTGTAAATATAATTTTGATGTAATTTAGAGAATTTTTATACATCTTTTTTACATTTTTCCGGAAAAACCCTAAACTGAAGTAGGAATAAAAATGTCTTGAATTTTTATAGGAAAAATGATAGAATTAGTCTGTTGTACTATCGGTATGTATTTAGGAGGCAGATATGGGATTCATAAATAAGATATTTGGTACTCACAGCCAGCATGAGCTTAAGCGTATCAAGCCAATCGTGGATAAGATCCTCGGCATGCGTGAGCAGTGGGTCGCACTGTCAGATGAAGAACTTCAGCATAAGACAGTAGAATTTAAAGAGCGCCTTGCAAAGGGCGAGACACTGGATGATATCCTTCCGGAAGCCTTCGCTACAGTTCGTGAGGCCTCCAGAAGAGTGTTGGGCGAGGAGCATTATCCGGTTCAGCTGACGGGCGGTATCGTACTGCATCAGGGACGTATCGCAGAGATGAGGACTGGTGAAGGAAAGACCAACGTGGCAGCACTTCCTTCTTATTTAAACGCACTGGCAGGCGAGGGTGTTCATGTCGTTACTGTTAACGACTATCTGGCACAGCGTGATGCTGAGAACGAAGGAAAGGTTCACAGATTCCTGGGTCTTACGGTTGGCTGTGTATTAAACAGCATGAACAATGATGAGCGAAGAGCAGCATATAATTGCGATATCACATATGTAACAAATAATGAGTTAGGTTTCGACTATCTTCGTGATAACATGGTCGTATATAAGGAGCAGCTCGTAATGAGAGGTCTTCACTTTGCGATCATCGATGAGGTCGATTCCATTTTGATCGATGAGGCTAGAACACCTCTTATTATTTCAGGTCAGAGTGGAAAATCTACAAAGCTGTATGAGGTTTGCGATATTCTGGCAAAGCGTCTTGAAAAGGGTGAGGCAAGTGCAGAGTTTTCCAAGATGAATGCTCTTATGGGTGAGGAGATCACTGAGACTGGTGACTTTGTTGTCAGCGAGAAAGATAAGACAATCAACTTAACCGAGCAGGGTGTTCAAAAGGTAGAGCAGTTCTTCCATATTGATAACCTTGCAGATGCGGAGAATCTTGAAATTCAGCATAATATGATCATGGCACTCAAAGCAAACTATATGATGTTCCGTGATCAGGATTACGTTGTAAAGGACGATGAGATTCTTATTGTCGATGAGTTTACAGGACGTATCATGCCAGGCAGACGCTACTCCGATGGTCTGCATCAGGCAATTGAGGCAAAGGAGCATGTAAAGGTAAAGAGAGAGAGCAAAACACTTGCAACTATCACCTTCCAGAACTTCTTTAATAAATTTGATAAAAAGTGCGGTATGACTGGTACAGCGCTTACTGAGGAGCGAGAGTTTCGTAATATCTACGGCATGGACGTAGTTGAGATTCCGACAAACAAGCCGATTGCACGTATTGATCATCAGGATGCTGTTTATAAGACAAAGAAAGAAAAATATAAGGCAGTATGCGACGAGGTTGAGGAGACCTACAAGAAAGGACAGCCGGTACTTGTTGGTACAGTAAATATTGATACTTCTGAACTTTTAAGCGGCATGTTAAAAAGACGCGGTATTCCGCATAACGTATTGAATGCAAAGTATCATGAGCTAGAGGCTCAGATCGTTGCAGGCGCAGGTGTGCATGGTTCTGTTACAATTGCAACTAATATGGCAGGACGTGGTACAGATATCAAGCTTGATGAGGAATCAAGAAAACTTGGCGGATTAAAGATCATTGGTACAGAGCGTCATGAGTCAAGACGTATTGATAACCAGTTAAGAGGTCGTTCCGGACGTCAGGGTGATCCTGGTGAATCAAGATTTTATATTTCCCTTGAGGATGATCTGATGCGTCTGTTCGGTTCAGAAAAGATCATGAGCATGTTCAATGCGCTTGGTGTTCAGGACGGCGAGCAGATTGAGCACAAGATGTTAACATCTGCAATTGAGAAGGCACAAAAGAAGATTGAGGGCAACAACTACGGTATTCGTGAGAATGTCTTAAAGTATGATGAGGTCATGAATGAGCAGCGTGAAATCATCTACAAGGAGCGCCGTCAGGTTCTTGATGGAGAGAGCATGAAGGATGTTATCTTAAAGATGATTAGAGATATCGTCAGCCAGGTTGTAGACCGCACCATCTCAGATGAGCAGGCGCCGGAGGATTGGGATTTCGCTCAGTTAAATATCGAGCTTCGTTCCATCATTCCGCTTACCGAATATATGCCGTCAGCAGATGAAACAAAGAACATGAAGAAGGCAGCATTAAAAGAGACTCTTACAGAGATGGCACTGCAGGCTTATGCAGACAAGGAAAGCGAGTTCCCAGATCCAGAGAGCATGAGAGAGGCAGAGCGCGTTGTTCTGCTAAAGACCATCGACCGCAAGTGGATGGATCACATCGACGATATGGATCAGCTACGTCAGGGTATCGGTCTTCAGGCATATGCACAGCGCGATCCGCTCAATGAGTATAAGATGGCAGGCTATGACATGTTCAACGAGATGATGGCAAGCATCCGTGAGGATACTGTCAAAATGATGTTCCGCGTAAAGGTTGAAAAGCCAGAGGAGCGTGAGCAGGTAGCAAAGGTGACAGGAACAAACAAGGATGACAGCGGCGTGAAGGCACCGGTTCGCAGAAATGCACCGAAGATTCAGCCAAATGATCCGTGTCCATGCGGTTCTGGCAAGAAATATAAGCAGTGCTGCGGAAGATTTGCTGAGTAAATGACGCAAAGATATATTGAACTTGAAATATTGAATTTGAATTAAAGAAAGTAGAGGAAGAAAAGTGGTAGAGTTAGATCAGTTTAAGTACACACTGTCTACTTATGTCCCGATGTTAAAGGAGCTTGGTGCTTCTTTAAATCTGGATGCCAAAAAAGAGAGAATTGCAGAGCTTTCACGTTATATGGAAGCTCCTGATTTCTGGGATGACCCAGAGCGTTCTCAGAAGATGACAAAAGAGTTAAAGAGTCTGGAAGATACCGTAAAGAGCTACACAACATTGTCTACTCAGTATGACGATATTAGTGAGCTTATTGAGATGGGTTACGAGGAGAATGATCCAGAGGTTATTCCTGTCATTCAGGAGTCTCTTGATGAGTTCACGACAAACCTTGAAGCACTCAGACTTAGCACACTGTTAAATGGTGAGTATGATAAAAATAATGCCATCATTCGTTTAAATGCAGGTGCCGGCGGCACTGAGGCATGCGACTGGTCTAGTATGCTGTATCGTATGTATACACGTTACGCTGACAGAAATGGCTTCTCAGTAGAAGTTCTTGATATGCTTGATGGTGATGAGGCTGGAATTAAGTCAGTCACCTTCCAGGTAAATGGTGAGAATGCCTACGGTTATTTAAAGTCTGAGAAGGGTGTTCACAGACTTGTTCGTATTTCCCCATTTAACGCAGCAGGAAAGCGTCAGACTTCTTTTGTTTCCTGTGATGTTATGCCAGAGATCGAGGAAGATCTTGATGTTGAAATCAACGATGATGATCTTCGTATCGATACCTACCGTTCTAGTGGTGCCGGCGGACAGCATATCAATAAGACCTCATCTGCAATTCGTATTACGCATCTTCCGACTGGTATCGTTGTTACCTGTCAGAATGAGCGTTCCCAGTTCCAGAATAAGGACAAGGCAATGCAGATGTTAAAAGCAAAGCTGTATATGTTAAAGCAGCAGGAAAATGAAGAAAAGATTTCCGGCATCCGTGGTGAGGTAAAAGACATCGCGTGGGGAAATCAGATTCGCTCTTACGTACTTCAGCCATACACTATGGTAAAGGATCATCGTACTGGTGCCAGCAGCGGAAATGCAAGCGCTGTGCTTGATGGAGACATCGATCTGTTTATCAGCGCATATTTAAGATGGCTGTCTACAGGAGAGAAGGTATCTGAGGACACAGGAGAGTAAAAAGACCCTCAAAGCTCAAAAATCACATAACTGGAAAGGTTGGACATAAGTATGATTAAGGTAGCAGTGTTAGGATATGGAAATATCGGTTCAGGAGTTGTGCAGGTATTGATGAAGAATAAGGAAACAATCGCAAAGAAGGCAGGAGATGAGATCGTGCCGGCATGCGTACTTGATCTTCGTGATTTCCCAGGCGACGTGATGGAAGATAAGGTAGTAAAGGATATTAATCTGATTACACAGAACCCAGAAATTTCAATCGTTGTTGAGACTATGGGTGGAACAAAGCCGGCATATGCCTTCGTAAAGGCTTGTCTTGAGGCTGGAAAGCATGTTGCAACTTCCAATAAGGAGCTTGTTGCAGCGCATGGTCCAGAGCTTCTTGAGATTGCAAAGGCACATCATGTAAGCTTCTTATTTGAGGCAAGTGTAGGCGGCGGTATTCCGATTATTCGTCCTCTTGTTTCAAGCATCACTTCCGATGCAGTAACCGAGATTACCGGTATTCTAAACGGCACCACAAACTATATGTTAACCAAGATGAGTGAAGATGGTCTTGACTATGATGCAGTCCTTGAAGATGCACAGGAGAGAGGCTATGCAGAGAGAAACCCAGCAGCAGATGTTGAGGGTCATGATGCACGCAGAAAGATTGCAATTTTGTCCTCACTTGCATTTGGCAAATATGTAGATTATGAGGATGTTTATACTGAGGGTATTACAAAGATCACATCAGCTGATTTTGCATACGCAAAGGTTCTTGGCAGCCGTATTAAACTGTTTGGAACAAGCAAAAAGAAAGAGGATGGAAGTATAAGTGCAATGGTATGCCCAGTTATGATCACAAACGAGCATCCGCTTTTTGCAGTTAATGACGTAATGAACGCAATTCTTGTTCGCGGTGAGAGCATGGGTGATTTGATGTTTTATGGTGCAGGAGCAGGAAAGCTTCCAACAGCTTCCGCTGTAGTGGCAGATGTTGTAAATGCAGCAAGAAATCCAAAGATCACTGAGATTGCACCATATGAGCCAGGAAAGATGACTGTTTCAGACCATTTAAAATCAACACACAGCTACTTTGTGCGTGTAAAGGGATCAGATGCAAATGCTGTAGCAGAAAGCTTTAAGGCAAAGCAGATCGTAGATGCTGGTATTGCAGATGAGTTTGGACTTATTACAGCAGAGTGGGCTGAAAATGAGTTTGATGCGCTGTGCGAAAACTATCCAGTTGTCAGTGTGATTCGTTTGGCAAAGTAAGAATGATTATGGATCATAAAAATAAAGATCATGCAGAGAGGACAGAAGATGTCCTCTTTTGCATTATAGTGGCTGGTATAATTATTTTTGTTGGCGGCCTTGGCATTTTGCATGTGCTTGATCTTGAATGGATCGCACAGGGAGCACCATGCTTTATTTATAGCCTCACTGGCTGGTATTGCCCAGGCTGCGGCGGTACACGAGCAGTAAAGGCGCTTCTTTGTGGCAGGCTGTTTGACAGTATTTATTATCATCCGGCAGTACCATATCTCGCCGTATGGACAATTATATTTTTGTGTTGGCAAAGTATTCACTATCTGTCAAAAGGACGTATTAGAGGATTCAAATATCGAAGCTGGCATTTATGGGCAACGGTAGTATTGTTTTTTCTTAATTTTATCATAAAAAATGTTACAGTTCATGGATAAGCCAATATTGCGGCAAAGCCCGAAGGTGAATGGATTTCACGAGACGGACACTTGAAGCAGGTCTTTCAAAGTAATGT
>JABLTR010114161.1_pt1 | contig 85534 bp, 81 predicted proteins | sample 7160071 | NCBI WGS metagenome assembly JABLTR01 (sample SAMN14651230, study PRJNA627086) | human gut metagenome | isolation source: feces | host: Homo sapiens
GGAACAGGAAGTGGAAATCTTCTACCGCTTTATCGGCAAAATCGAATGACACATCTTGAGATACCCAACAATATCTTTAACTAAGGGAAACGGGCGAATCTCAGCTGAATATGAGAATGAAATCACAAATGAAGAAGAAGGGTATGAGGATGTTATACGTGTATTTCAGGATAATGAAAATTTTAAAGATCTCACAATAGAGGAAAAACTTGAAATAGTAACATATATAACAGCCGCAGAGTCTGAATATTACGGAGTTTTAACAAAGCCGACTGTTCAAGCTGAAATGATGGACACAGCGGTATTTGCGTCAACTAATTTTAAAAAAAATGAAATAACATTCAATAAAGCTTACTTATCGAAAACAAGTAAAGAGGGACTGTTATGTGTGACTCTTCATGAAATGGGGCATGTTTACGGTAACAATCTCATTTTAATGTTTTTGACGCAGATAAAAGATGGGGATTTTGAGAACCTGCTTGTTTTCGATGAAATTGAACTGCTGATTAAAAATAAAAACGAATATATAACTCCAAGAGAAGATATTGAAGCTTATAACAGTCAATACTCTGAAGAATTCGCAGAAAATAAAGCAAAAGAGCGTTATGAGTTTTATAGAGAACTAATTGGAAGTGATTATATTGGAGAATATCCATTATAATAGCAAAGCAAAGCAGAGGGAAAACTAAAAAATGCAAGAGATGAGGAAATAAAAATATTTCACTCATCTTTTTTATATTAGGCATTGCTTTTTAGTATTAAGCAAAGTATAATGTTTCTATCAGAAACAAAGCGTTTCCTATAGAAACGGAGAGAGATAATGAGAAGTAAAAGTATCGATACAATGAAAAAAATCAAAACCTTTGCAGAGGAATATTATATGCGCCATTATCAATCTCCGAGCATGGCACAGATCGCAGAGAATGTCGGGATCGCACGAAGTACAGCGTACAAGTATCTGGTGGAGATGGATCGTCGAGGGATGATTTCTTACGACGGTAAAGAAATTCGTACAAAAATTATCGATCACTCTAATCCGAGATTGATCCGAGCGGCGGTACTTGGAAATATCGCATGTGGACTTCCTAATGTTGCAGAAGAAAATATCGAAGAATATGTATCGCTTCCGGAGAGTCTGTTTGGCAGAGGAGAATTCTACATCCTGCGAGCAAGAGGTGAGTCTATGGTCGAAGCCGGAATTGAAGATGGAGATCTGGTAGTAATAAGGAAGCAGTCTGATGCCAACGATGGGGATATCATAGTAGCTCTTGTTGAAGAAGAAGCAACATTAAAGAGACTGTATCGCGATGAAGAAAATGGACGTATCATTCTGCACCCTGAAAACAAGGATATGTCCGATATCGTTGTTGACAACTGTATCATACAGGGAATAGCGGTAAAGGTAATTAAGGATTTGAACTAAGACGGCATGAGAGGTGAAGCGTATGGGAGTGGAATATTATAAAGGCAAACCTATTCCTTTATATGAAATAATTGCGAATAAAGGAACGACGCTGGAATTTGCACTGGACGGTACAGGCATATTTCATGTCCGAAGCTTTGATAAGGAAGGTAATGATAAAGGAATTTCGCAACTTCCGATATAAGATAATAACAATTGTCTTTGGGAGGTGAAAGAATGGAGAGAGGAAAATATATCATCACTTGCCCCATATGCGGAAAGCGGCTGTTCAAGAGCCAGTCGCATAATGGATGTATTATAGATGTACAGTGTTCTAAATGTGGGAGCTATTTAAATATCAAACATGTTGACTGTACACTGAGTGTGTGTGAAACGGTCGCTGAATATAAGGGAAAAGAAAATGAAAAGTAAAACTGAATAATGAGGATAGCAGAAGAACCGGTGAACTGGGCAGGAACCCTTAAGGCCGGCGCTGCTATCCGAGAGTTTGTGAATGGTCTGTACTTGACAAAGAATCATTAAGAGCCTGGCAAAACATAAGTGATCCTGCTTCAGGATATGTTTTGTCAGGTTTTTTTGTTGCTCTTTTCAGATCGCTTATGTTGGGAGGCTCGGAACGGAGCACCCTGTGAGAAGAAAATGGCAGCCTGACATGGCGAAATATCCGTGATCTCCGATTTCAAACAAGTTGGAACAGTTTGGAATTCGGAGGTCAGGAAATGAAATTTAATTATAATACAGAGAAGAAAAAATATATTAGAAAATGGGAAGTGCTGGAGAAAGAATATGAAACAGCCGGAATGGATAAGAGCTCGATTGAAGAAATGAAACGCTTTGATTGGGAGCTTTTTAAGAAAGAACGGATTTTCTGCAGACATAATCAGTATCTGGAAGTCAGTTATCCATATAATGAAGGGAAAAGCCCAGAGCAAAATTCTTTGATGCTAAAGTTTATAGAGAAGTTTTCATATGAAGAACGATATTTTCAGGACAGTAGATATGGATGGATCGAGGAAATTGAAAATACGAGTCTGATAAAGAAAATAAAAAACCTTAACATCGCAGAAATAGAAATACTGACAATGTATGTTTTTGAAGAGAAATCACAGACAGAAATTGCAGAAAAGATGAATCTCACTCAGCCAAGTGTTTCGAGGCGTATTAGAGTGATAAAAAAGAAACTGAAATAAACAGTAGCAAAAGAGGGGCGACAGAATTGGATTTGCCGTCCCTTGAAAATTATTTTGGTGAGTCAGTGATTTCCCAGTGACCACTATATCCATGTCCGATATAAGTTACATTTTTCATTTTTTTAATTCGACGTTTAATTGTACTAATGCTTACACATAAAGCAATGGCCATTTGTTCTGTAGTTATTTTATTATTCTGTCGAATCAATTTTATAATCTGAGAATCCAAGTTCTCTTGAGTATCAACTTGAGTGTCATCTTGAGTATCAACTTGAGTGTCATCATAATTAAGGTTCGGCATAATGACTGTAAACTGGTATTGGTCGGATCGAAATGTTGGCTTTTTATCCTCTTTGTAATTTATCTGAACCTCATAACCGTTGATGATTTTTTCGAGTCCGCTGCCTTTCCTCTCCATATATCCGAGTCTGTTCAGTATATCCGCGAGAACAGGGTTTCTTCTGGTGGAGGGGACAGTAAGCGGATCTCGCTCCTGAATCAGAGAACCATCCGGCATACCGCCGGGAGAATAAATTTCTATCCTGTCGTCGTATATATCAATGTGGACCTCACTTCCATTGATTAAATAGTCGCGGTGAGCCAGCCCGTTTATGAGCGCTTCGTGATAGCTGCGCTCCACATACTCAGGCATTTCCTCTCGTGAGTTATCTGTTTTACGCCACATTATGCGGTTGTTTCGTTTGATGAACGCTTCTCCGTTTTCAATGAGTGAAATGATGCTTCCCGAATATTCGGCATCATCTATAGCGTCCATTGTTCCACCGCTTTTATTTAACCCGTTCCATCTTGTACAAAATACTCTTGACCATCGGATAGGACTGTTGTCAGCAAGCAAAGCACCGGCATTCGTAAGATATCCCTGTTCGTTTGCCAGTCCGAAAGAAATAAGGTCTTTATCATCAAAGCTGTTTCCGGCCCATTTTTTATATCGTTCTCTTAGCTTGGAAAAAGCATAATCGCTTGCCTTGTAATGAGAGTTTTGAGAATCGTAGGAAGTGTTTTTCCCGCGCAGAACAAGCCTCTTCAATTCTGTTGAAGTTGCCTTCACACTTTCATTTCCGACACGGATGTAGGCTTCTAAAACACCGTCTCCGGAATAATAATATGGAGTTTCGTCGCCTTTATAGATGTCAAGTATGATTAATTTTTTACCATCTTCTGATTCGTAAAAACGAAGGAGGAATTCGGGTATAGGGTCTAATCTTGTCTTGATTATTTCGCTGATTTTTTCGGCGTCGCCTTCAGGATCATGTAATCCAACAATATTTCCATCATCGGAAATACCAAAAATCAAAACTCCTCCGGATGTATTGGCAAATGCGCTGACGCTTTTGCACCAGCTTTTGGGTTTTCTTATTTCAAGCGCGACCTTCTTATCATATTCTGTTGTTTCACCAATCAATTTTGTGATATCCATAGGGTTTATCCATTTCTGTACGCAATAATACTTTTTATTGTTCATATTATTGATGTCTTGATATGAATTATACAGGATAAGCCAATAAAATTCCACAGATTGATCAAATGCTTTTGTTCGTGAAGCTATATCTAAATTGAAATATAGAATATGCGGAAATTTTGCGAATAAAAATTTGAAATATATTTTACTACGATGCATATTTTTAGATTTACGGGTGCCTACCACATAGGAGGAACGATGAAAGCTTATAAGAAGCAGACAAAATAAAAACCTCCGATGAACCTTTATAACAGAATACTCAGTCCATCAGATACATTATCTATGGTAATACGATGAGTATAAGCGCCATTTGCGGATACGCCTATTACAGGAACTTGTAAGCGATAAATATTCGGCAATAAACGACAGGCAGCTCCTGTCCTGCGCGATGACCACCATAGAGGATAATGATACTCCCGTCCAGCCACAGCCCTGTAAAGCAGGATCACGCAATGGGGGCGGCTCTGTGAGAACCACAGTTGGGGTGAGAGTCCCGTGGAGCAAGTACGCTGCTTGCCGTTTGATGGATTCCTCACTTCCGGGATGTCGAGGACAAATATGGAAGATATCATATAGAAATGTTTTGCTGGCAGAAGGCATTTACTGCTATTCTGCCGGCTCTTACATAGGAGGTAGGCAGATATGGAAGAGAGAAGTTTTAAAAGAGGAGAGATATATGTAGCAAATCTGAGCCCTTACATAGGTTCCGAACAGGGAGGTACGCGGCCGGTGATCATACTGCAGAACAATTTAGGGAACATATATAGTCCAACGCTGATCGTTGCTCCCTTGACAAGCAGGACAAAGAAGAAGGCGATCCCTACTCATTATCTTATTGAAGATATGGCGGCTTTGAAGGAGAACTCCCTTGTTCTGTTAGAGCAGATCAAGACGATCGATAAACAGAGAGTGGGAGAGTATATAGGAAAGGTTTCTGATCGCGAACTGAAAAGTATCGAAAAAGCTGTGACGATCAGTCTTGGGTTTGAGATCCCTGTTGAAATCGATGTGCCATAGAAAATGATGTCAAACATATGAAATTATAAATCGCACATTTAACAAAAAAGGAATTAAGGTGTATGGTTAAGACACCTTCTGTATAGGAGGTATGATCCATGGATGTAAGAAGCAATAGTGAATTATCGAAGATGTACATCTCAAGCGAAGTTAGGTTTTATACAATTAATGACTTGATTGGACTTCTGGGTTGGAGTGAAGCTACCGTGCAGAAATTATTCAATGATCCCAAATTTCCTGCAGCGAACTTTGGGAGAAATAAAGTTGTAGAGGGACATGCACTGATAGATTATTTCTCAAGGAGGCGCGACAAACATAAGGAAGTCTACTGGAGATAGGAGATGTAAGAATGACAAATAAGAAGCGAAAAAAGAATATGAATGGAGAGGGGACTTTCAGATATAGAGAAAGTGGGAAAATAGAATACCGCATATCCTATAGAAATGAATTGGGAGGTCTTAGCAGGAAATCTTTTATGGGAAGTGATGAAGCAGAATGCATTTACAAAGCGGAAGCATTTCTCATAAAAGAAGAAAGGCGCCAAAGGGGAATAGATGTGGATGCCACTATACCGGAAATTGTCAAAAGACGTTTGGATTCGGATTTTGAGAAAAATTATGTAGGAGAGCAGGGGTATTCGAGAAACATAGGAACCTTAAAAATAATCGAAAAAAGCAACATAGGGAATATCCCGATTGCAGAGATTAAAGAGCTTCATATGGATCACTTTTTGAAAACGCTTACGCGGTATTCAAACAGTGTGATAAGTAAAGTTTATCAACAGTTAAAGATGGCGTATGTAATTGCGATAAAAAAGGGCATCGTACAGCAGAATTTAATGCTTTCGGAGGAGCTTAGATGTCCGAAATCAAACAAGAAAACTAAAAAGGTAAGAGGACTTACTGAAGAAGAACAGGCGGCATTTTTGAAAGCATTGGAAATGCATTGCGTGCCTTATAACAGAAATAATTATAAATTACAGTTGCTTGTGGAACTGTACAGTGGGATGAGAATGGGCGAGATCAATGCACTTAAACCTGAGAATATTGATTTTAATAAAAAAGTTGTCCATGTGAGATCAACAATTTCAAGAGGAATGGAATACAGAGATTTTATTAAAGATGGGACGAAGACATATACGGGTATGCGTGATATACCTATGAATAAAATGCTGGAAAAGTGCTTGAGACAAGCGGTGCAGAACATGAAAAAGAATCCATATGGGTTGGTATTCTTTGATCATAATAAGAAAGGGCTTGTTGCAACGACGCAAGTGAATTGTTTTTACAGGAGATTATGTGAAAAGGCAGATATAGAATATAACGGACAGCATTCTTTAAGACATACTTTTGCAACGCGATGTATAGAAGCGGGAATACCTGCGATCGTTTTGAAGAACTGGTTAGGGCATAAAAATATCCATATGACGCTTGACATATATGCAGATGTCTTTAACAGGATGAATTTTAATGCTATAGAAAAACTTGAAGATTATATAGGAACATTTGAAGATGTACAGCAACCAGTTATAGTTTAAAGTATATATAAATAGGTAGAAAGATAAAAAGCGAAGCTATTAATTAAATATATTGAGCTTCGTTTTTTTATGATATAATACATCATATAGACAGTATTTTGAAGATGGCAGAAGTAATTGGAGCGATAATAGGGGATAAAAACAGAACCACATGCAAAAAGGTTGAAAATTCAACCTTATGTGCCGGAACGATTCTTTTTAGGATCACCATTAAACCTCATAGAGTTTATGAGGTTTTTTCTTTTCTATAATGCTTGACATAGGTAATATAGACTGCTATATTTGTATAAACTGTGGTGAGCGTATTATAAAAGAATTTATATAAAACATTTATATCAAGAATATACATGCGCCTGTGGTGGAATTGGCAACGCTCGCATAGCTCGCTCCATATTTCGCCGTAAACGGCTCAATATGCTGTCGTATTTTCTTAGCCAAGCAAGCTTGGAGAAAATACGCAGACACGCGTGCCCGCCAATTTACGATTGGTGAGCGCATTATAAGGTGAGCGCAGTGTAAAAGGATTTATATAAATATTTCAGTATAAGAATATGCATGCGCCTGTGGTGGAATTGGCAGACACGCTAGATTTAGGTTCTAGTGGGAGACCGTGGGGGTTCAAGTCCCTCCAGGCGCACCATAATATTTAATCAGATTACTTCGTAACCGGCTTCTGAAAGGATTTTCATAGCCGCATCGAAGTTTTCTTTTTTTGTCAGTATATAATCTGTGTTGTATGTGGAGAGGACGAATATACCTATTTTATTTTCTGCCAGCAATGTTGATATTCTCGAGAGTATACCGATTAGAGAAAAATCCAGTATACCCTTGATCCTGAACGCCTTCCAGCCGTCATCGCATTCTATTGTATTGTCGGGTATGCGATTTGTCATACATATAAGGGATCTTTCTTCATCTGTTTTTCCGATGAAACAATATTCATCTTCAATATCGACCTTTGTATAGTCGGATACTTTGCATATGGAAAAATCGTGGTCTATTTTTTCTATTTTCATATATTACCTCCTGCCCTTTAAGTTAATGATATCATTTGAAAAGGAATAATGCTATTATATGGGAGTCGTGATATAATTTTTTTGAACTATGAATATCATTTGATGATGAATAACAGCGGATATGGAGAAGGAAGTATATGCTTAAAAGAAAATGTGAGCGCTGCGGACGTGAATATGAGTATGAATCTCATGCCAATCATATCGTGTATTGTCCTCATTGCAGACAATACAGCTTTTTAGAGTGTGAATACGGTTACGGACCTGTGGTCCCATGCTTTATTTGTCTGGGAACGGATGTGATTGGAACGGTCACATATAACAGGAGGTCGAACTCTGAATATCGCTTTGATTCGGATAAATACCAAGTACATACTGTTTTGAAGAACAGATCTCTTAAGGCTCTGGAAGAAGCAAAAGATATCGTAACAGAAATTTTATCGGATGAAAGTATCAAAAATAAGATCGGAGTCAAAGTTAAGAGCGATAAAAAAGAGAGTAAAAAATATGAAAAAGAAAAATCAGGAAAATTTTTCGGAAAAGATTTAATGCTAATATGTGCGGCGTTCCTGTTCGTTGTTTTAGGCTTTTTTATACCACCATCAGGTGGAAGCGCTCTGCTGGATGAATTTTGCGATGTGTTGGTGATAGCTGCTGCCGGAGCCTATGTATCAGTAAAAGTATTGGAGAAACCAAAGAAAACGAAAATAGCGGTCATCGCAATATGCTCTCTCGTCTGCATATGGTTTGCAAAGGATCCTGTAATTGATCTGGTTTCGGGGACTTCGGTAGATGAAATTTCTTCGCCTTACGTGGAAAAATATACGGGACATGCCGGCATTATATCCTCGAAGTATTATCTGAGGGGCGTTGACAGCGAAGGCAATAGCTTAAGGATACGTATATCGAGAGATGATTATGAGTATATACAGCAAATGGGACGCGGCGACATCGAAGCAGAATATTATAAGCACAGCAACAGATTGTTAAGGTATGAGAGAAAATAACATGAAGCAAAAGGATACGACGATTGGATGCTTGTGTGCCGTTGGATGCGAAATACTCTACGGTATGAGCTATATATTCACAAAACAGGCTACAGATGAGGCAAGCGCTCCGTATCTTTTAGGGTGGAGATTTTTTCTGGCATTTGCTGTTATGAGCATTTTGTTGGTCTTCGGTGTGATAAAAGCTGATTTCAGAGGAAAAAGCCGGAAACCTCTCATATTGATATCAGTTTTCAGTCCTGTTATCTATTTTACAGGTGAAACATTCGGTATAAGAAATACGACGGCACTGGAAAGCGGAGTTTTTCTTGCATGTATACCTGTAGTATCGCTGATTGCTTCAGCTGTGATCCTCAATAAGAAACCATCAAAAATACAGGTGACAGGTATTTCCGTAACCCTTGCCGGAGTTCTTTTGACGGTTCTTTCTGCAAGCACATCATCGAGCTTTTCCGCCGCAGGGTATGCTTTTCTGTTCATAGCAGTCATATCATATGCGCTTTACTGTGTATTTGTAGATAAAGCCTTCGGATACACGGGAGCGGAGATCACTTACGGGATGGCTTTTGCGGGAACGGCGGTGTTTGGAATAATGGCGCTTGCTGAAGCTGCTTTTTATGATGACGTCTTGGGATTGATAACTCTGCCTTTCAGAAATGAAGGATTCCTTGCAGCTGTTTTGTATCAGGCGGTGGGATGCTCCGTAGCAGCTTTTTTTATGTCAAACGTAGCCATATCCAGGATCGGCGTAAATCGAACATCATCATTCATAGGGGTATCTACTGTTGTTTCGATAATATCGGGAGCTCTGATATTAGGGGAGAGCTTTACCATGTTTCAGATAGCAGGCGCTTTGATCATAATAGCAGGCGTGTATACTGCAAATTCGAGAGAAATATTCAACAGTATCAGGAATTGAGATCGGTGTGATATTGTTTGCGGCCTTTGAAATTTATATTCAGTATAGAAACTGATCCGATTATAGCGATCATGCCGATCGCATGATTTATGCCAAAAGGCTCGTGAAACACGAAAATGCTTATCAGCGCTGCACATACAGGCTCTATAAAGGTGAGCATTGAGGCTCTGCTGGTTTCCATATGGCTGAGGCCCATAGTGTAGAGGGCAAAGGGAAGCAGCGTTGAGATTATTCCAAGCATGACGATGAAAAGTATGACAGATGATGATGAGCTGCTTTCAAGGGACAGATCTATTATGTTTGGAATATCGCATATTGGGACCAGAGCTAAGGCAGCTATGGAAAATGTATATATGGTAACGGTAAGAGGCTGATATTTTTTCAGCGCTATGCTTCCGAATATGCTGTAAAGACCGTAGCCAAGACCGGCGCACAGCCCTGTTGCAAATGCAAAGGGAGTTATGCTTACTCCATGGGCGCCGCCGATGAGCCCCGTTATAAAGGCACAGCCTGCGACAGCACCGGCGAGGGATACCCCTTTTTTTAAAGTGAATTTTTCTTTGAATATGAAGCATGATATTATCATGACAAAACAAGGCCCTGTGTAAAGAAGAGTGCAGGCAACCGATAAAGTGCTGTGAGATATGCACGTAAAGTAGCTTATATTGAAAAATGCTATGCTGAACACACCTGTTCCTATGAACATCCAGATATCTTTAAGTCTGATTTTAAGGAGGCCTCTGTCGAATACAAGTGAAAACAGCAGCAGCGAGACCGATGTGACGAGACATCGAAGAAAAGTGATCTGTATAGATGAAAAACCGGCGGCTGCAAGATAATTGGAGAAAAGTCCTATTATTCCCCAGAGGATACCGGCGGATATTACACATAGAGGAGCTAAGATGCTCCATTTTTTTGTTTTTGATAAAATGTTTTCTCTCTCCATTGCAGCCTCTTTTCGTTAAAAGTGATTGCTGTTGATATACTGTTATTATAGAATATAATATGTTTAGAGTAAAACTATAAAATATTGAGTATGTTTTAAGCGATACTTAAAATATGGAGATGAGATCATGGAAAGTTCAAGGTGCAGAGCCTTTATAACGGCAGCAGAGACAGGCAGTTTTTCAAAAGCAGCAGAGATACTGAATTATACTCCTTCGGGAGTAAGTCAGCTTGTCACGGCTCTTGAAAATGAACTGGGATTCAAGCTGCTGAGAAGAAGCCGGAGGGGTGTCAGTGTGACGCAGAACGGAGAAAGAATGATCCCTCTTATAAAAGAGTTTGTGATAAAGGAAAACAGCATACGCGAAATGGCGGCGGAAATCAAAGGCTTGACTATCGGGAATGTCACGGTTGCGGCATATTCCAGCATATCTGCCAACTGGCTGGCGGAGGTGATAAAAAATTTTCAGGAGGATTATCCCGATGTGGAAATAAATTTGATGGAAGGCATAAGGCAGGAGGTTTGCGGCTGGATAGAAGATAAGACGGCTGATGTAGCGTTTCTCAGCTATAAAGACGATATGCAGTACGACTGGATACCTCTTGCAGATGACAGGATGGTCGCAGTCCTCCCGAGAGATCATAAAATGGCGGAAAGACAGGCCTATCCTATATCGGAGTGTCAGAAGGAAAAATTTATAATGCCTGCACTGGGTCATGACGATGATGTTACTGAACTTTTCAAAAAGAACGGACTGACTCCAGAAATAAAGTTTTCTACCTTTGAAAATTTTTCTGCAATGGCGATGATAGAGCAGGGGATGGGAATGAGTATAATGAATGAACTTATAACCAAAAGATGGGACTGCGATGTTGTGAAACTGCCCCTTGACCCTCCTCAGCACATAACTCTGGGGATGGCGCTGATTTCTTTTGAAGAAGCGTCGCCGGCAGTGAAGCGTTTTGTAAGATATTCTGAAAAAAGACTCGCTGAAATTTAAAGTAAATGTAAACATTGATATTTAGAGCTTGAATATTCAGTTAAATATGTGTATAATTATTAGTGCTGTAAGGTAAAACGACAAATATTGATAAAGGAGTAATTGAAATGAAGAAGAGTGTAATAGCGTTCTTGATGGTTATGGTACTCGCATTTTCGCTTGCTGCATGCGGCGGTGGAGATGACAGTGAAAGCGGTGATACGGTAACTTACAAAGTAGGAACAGAACCTACATTCCCGCCGTTTGATACTACAGATGAAAATCAGAATATAGTTGGTCTTGACATGGATCTGATAACGGCTATAGGCGAGGATCAGGGATTCAAAGTTGAATTTGAAAATCTTTCGTTTGACGGTCTTATTCCTGCTCTGCAGTCCGGCAATATCGACATCGTAGCCGCTGGTATGAATAAAGATGACCCTGAAAGACAGGAACAGGTTGATTTCAGTGATGCTTATTACGAATCCAAGCTCATGGTAGCTGTAACAGCAGATAACAACGACATAAACAGTGTGGATGACCTTACACCGGATATGAAAGTTGCGGCTCAGACGGGAACTACCGGAGCAAGCAAAGTACAGGAACTGGCAGATCAGGGCAAGATAGCGGAAGCTGTTATTCTTGACGGACTCGACACTTGCATGATGCAGCTCATAAACGGAGATGTTTCCGCTGTAATAAACGACAAGCCTGTAACGGAAGCTTATATGAAAAAGCAGCCGGACAAGATAAAGATGGTAGGAGAACCTCTCAACGCTGAGAATTATGGATTCGCTGTTCAGAAGGGAAATACAGAGCTTCTTGAAAAGATAAATGCAGGTCTTGCAAATATCAAGGAAGACGGAACTTTCGACGAGCTGGTCGATAAATGGTTTAACATGGAACAGTAAGCAGTAAGGATTGACCTCTGGCCGAAGCTGCGGTCAGAGGTCGTTTATTTTGCAGAAGATATCGTTTAAGGAGGAATTGCTTTGGCAGAATATTTGCACGGAATAGCAGTTGCGGCAAGAGGAGTTCCTGTGACGTTGTTGATTTCGCTGGTGGCGGTAACAGGAGGCTTGGTAATAGGACTTTTTGTTGCTATAGCCAAGAGATCCAAGTTCAAAGTGCTCAGAGCGCTTGCGACTATTTACGTAGATGTATTGAGAGGAACGCCTCTCCTTGTTCAAGTGCTTATTTTAGCATACGGTGTACCACAGTTGATAAGAGAAATATTCGATGTGCAGTTCAACTGGGAGCATATGATAATAGTAGGTTTTATCGCATGCGGGATAAACAGCTCTGCATATATGGCGGAAATAATACGAAGCGGACTCCAGGCGATAGATATAGGTCAGACTGAAGCGGCAAGATCACTGGGACTCAACAGCAGGCAGACCATGAGATACATAATAGTCCCTCAGGCGTTCAAGATAATAGTGCCTGCCCTCGGAAACGAGTTTGTAACGCTGATAAAGGAGACTTCGATATTATCGGTAGCAGGTATCGTGGAAATAACCAGACGAGGGACACTATGGGCGTCACAGTCGTTTATGTCATTCCAGGCATATATTGGCGTTGCGATAGTTTATCTTATTATGACGCTGACATTGTCAAGACTCGTTGCTTATATAGAGAGGAGGCTGGCACAGAGTGATAGAAGTTAGAAATCTTGAAAAGGCCTTCGGTGATCTGAAAGTGCTCAGAGGGATCACAGAAAAGATCGAGGATAAGGAAGTAGTATGCGTGATAGGCCCGTCCGGCTCAGGTAAAAGTACATTTTTACGATGTTTAAATATGCTGGAGGAGCCTACGGGAGGAGAAGTTTATCTCGATGGGAAACGCATAAACGAGCCTGGAATAAACATAGATGAAGTCAGAGAGAAGCTGGGTATGGTATTTCAGAGCTTTAATCTGTTCCCTCATATGACTGTTATGGATAATATAACCCTTGCTCCTATAAAGGTAAAAGGAATGAGCGGCGAGGAAGCGGAAGTAAAAGCAAAACAGCTTTTGAAAACAGTCGGTCTTGAAGACAAGGCAGATTCCTATCCTGCATCGCTTTCCGGCGGACAGAAACAGAGAGTGGCTATTGCGAGAGCGCTTGCAATGGACCCTGAGATAATGCTCTTCGATGAGCCTACATCGGCGCTTGACCCGGAAATGGTAGGAGAAGTGCTCAATGTAATGAAAGATCTTGCAGATAACGGTATGACCATGATAATAGTGACACATGAGATGGGATTTGCCAGAGAAGTAGCAGACCGGGTGTTGTTCATAGATGAAGGTGTGGTTATGGAACAGGGAACTCCGGCAGAGATCTTCGGAAATCCTAAAAATGAAAGAACGCAGAATTTCCTCAGCAAAGTTCTTTAGATATATAAATGCAGCAAAACAGAGAGCCGTCAAAGACGGTTCTTTTTGTATTAAGATTTAATTAAGCTCATTGACATGTGAAGACAACAAATATAGTATGAGATAAATAATAAAGGATTGGTATGGAGAAAAATGCTTAAGGAAGTTGCGTTGAAAGAAATATGCGGTAACGATGATATGAATGAAGTAAAGATTGAAAGTTTTAGCAGCGGCAGTATAGATTGTGCCAGTGAGGAGCTTGATAACATAATAAGGAACAGTATCGGGATTCAGGTGTCTTTGGCTGATATACTGATAGGAAAAAAGGATGACGAAAGCAGTAATGATCTTGTATCTTTTATTTCATTGAGAAAGAATGTCTGTGAACAAAGACAGTTGGAGCAGATAAAAAAGGTTTTTCAATCAGTACATAAAGTGTTAGATCATAATGACAAGCTGATTGCATGTGAAGTATACGGGCCTAAAGAGGAGGCTGTGAATATATTTAAGCTGGCATTGGAAGGCGGAGAGCTTGGCGAATGGATAAATTGGTTTTATTCATGTGAAAACGCTGATGATTGTAAACGTAGAGGTCTTTATAAATATATCGGAAAAGCATACAGCAGAGAACAAATTTCGCGTCTCAGAGGAGATGCTTTCTTTGAGTATATGTTGTACAGCGGAACAGATAAAATCAGACAACCGGGATTTTATGTATCTCAGTATAAATTGGATGAAATAGAAAGTATACCGTATATAAATGAATTGTTTTCAGCAGTGGAAAACCTATATGTTTTAGTATCAAAATGTGAATCTGAAAACGGAGAGATAAATTATGAAAAGTATCTTACATGGGATCGTATTAAAATATGATATTTTTACTCTCAAACAAAAAAGAGAGCCGATGAACGACTCTCTTTGGACTTTTAAAATCTAATGTGTTTGGTTTAGCCGAAGTATCTCTTGAGAAGACCCTGGAATGCTCTTCCGTGTCTTGCTTCATCCTTAGCCATTTCGTGAACTGTATCGTGGATAGCATCCAGATTCTGTTCTTTAGCCTTCTTTGCGAGTTCTTTCTTGCCTGCGCATGCGCCAGCTTCAGCTTCAACTCTCATTTCGAGGTTTTTCTTTGTAGAATCAGTAACTACTTCGCCTAAGAGTTCTGCAAATTTTGCAGCGTGTTCAGCTTCTTCGAAGGCAGCTTTTTCCCAGTAAAGACCGATCTCAGGATAGCCTTCTCTGTGAGCAACTCTTGACATAGCCAGATACATACCAACTTCGGAACATTCTCCGTTGAAGTTGTCTCTGAGTCCCTGTATGATTTCAGGATCAACACCCTGTGCAACGCCTACTACATGATCGTCAACGAATTCGATTTCGCCTTCTTTTACTTCTACGAATTTGTCAGCCGGAACTCCGCACTGAGGGCATTTTTCAGGTGGCTGAGGTCCTTCATAAGTATATCCGCATACTGAACAAGTCCATTTCATAATAAATTCCTCCTTTTAAAATCATATTTACTCATATTTTAATTGTTACAAAACATTGTTATCAACAAATATAATGTACCATTTTAGTAAAGAATAGTCAAGGTGTTTTTGCAAAAAATATAAAATAATGAATACCGTTTGACGCATCGGGATTATAGTAACGGGGAAGCCGGTGATTTGCATATTTTGCAAGCAGCTTTTAAGTGTCTAAGGGCGGCATTTCAAGGAATATCATACGGCACTATTGATAATACGCAACCCGCATTCGCAGTGAGATGTAAGCGCACTGCTGATGATCTCTGATCAGAGATAACTCTACGGTCCGTTTAAAAGAAAGCCGAGGCAAGCTTATACTTTACCTTTGCCGTAAAAAAGGGTATAATGTATATGTTTTACGATTAGGAGAAGAAGCTACAAAACCGATATAATTATGTTTATGCAGAATTAGAAAGGTGAGCTTGTGAAGATATATAAAATTATTGCAATGTCGGCTGCTGCTGTGATGATGACGGTGGGACTGACGGCGTGTACTACGTTTGAAAATTTTAAAGAAGCATTTTTTGACACAAAGAAAAGCAGCGATGCTACTGTAACCATAGGAATATACGAGCCGATGAGCGGTGCAGACAGTGAGGAAGCTGCTGAGGAGATACAGGGTATAGAGCTTGCGCATGAGGTATATCCTAATGTGAACGGCAGGATCGTTGAGCTTACGTACAGTGATAATGCATCGGATATATATGCGGCGGAAACGGCGATAAACGATCTCATAGCCAAGAACCCGGATATAATACTGGGAAGTTACGGCAGTGTATATTCTCTGATAGCAGGTGAATATATAAATGAAGCAAAAATACCAACGATAGCCATGACGAATATGAACCCGCTCATAACGCAGAATTATGATTACTATTTCAGAGTATGCTATGTGGATTCCGATCAGGGAGATATACTGGGAAGATACATCCTTGAGGCGAAAGGTGAAACAACTGCAGGGATATTGATGCCGAGAGATGACGATGCGGCAATGGCTACAGGCACTGCGTTCACAGACAGAGTAGAAGGCGAGACAGGTAATGAAGAAGCGATAACTGTCTACGAGCAGTACGATACAGGCGACAAGGATTTCGAGGAGCAGCTCAATGTGATAAAAGAATCGGGCGTTAAGAGTGTACTTTTGCCGGGAACTATGGAAGATTCGGCAAAGATAATAAATCAGGCGGCAGATATGGGACTTGACGTCGTATTTCTCGGCGATATAGACTGGGCTTCTGAAGAATTCAGAGATTTGCTTCAGGATAACGTTTCGCCGGATCATATGGCGTTCATAAACTTCTTTACGCAGGAGCAGGCTGTCAGTGAAGAATCGGAAAAGTTCATTGAAGCGTATCAGACAAAATATGGCACCGAGAAAGATCCGCCGGATTCCGTTGCTCTTGGATACGACGCGTATATAATAGCCCTCAATGCTATAGATGAAGCGGGAGACGACATAACGGGAGAAAACTTAAGGAAGATACTTGCAGAGTCCAGCAGCTTTGAAGGCGCGTCCGGAACGATAACCTTCAACAGCGACGGAGACCCGATAAGAACGGCTTACATAAGTACATGGAGAGACGGAGATATGGTGTCCATATATACGGTCAATCCGAATTAGCTGATCCTATAATACCAAAGGGATAGATTTCAGATATTGCATTTTATAAGTTATAGTTTTTGATATATTGAAAATAATAATGATAAAGGAGAGAAAAAATGGAAGATAAAATCAAAGAAGCTTTGGAGCAGATAAGACCTTTTCTGCAGAGAGATGGAGGAGATCTCGAGTTTGTTGAGTATACCGATGATAAAATAGTAAAAGTAAGACTGCAGGGACACTGCGCAGGATGTCCGGGAGCTCAGATGACGATCAAAGGCGTTGTAGAACAGATCTTAAAGGAAAGCTATCCTGACGATATCGCAAGCGTTGAAGCAGTGCTCTAAGGGGTTGCATTTTGCCGGTGAAATTTATGGACGTAATTGAAATAGTAAATAAGAAAATAGAAGAAAACAGGGCAGAGATGATATCGTCTCTGTCCGAACTTATATCTATACCAAGTGTTGCCGTTGAGACAGACGGGGAAAAGCCTTTCGGCGAGCATGTCGATAAAGTTTACAGAAGGATGCTCGAAATGGCGGAGAAGGAAGGATTCGAAACTTTCGATGCCGATGGCTATGGAGGACATATAGACTTTAAAGGAACTGAAGATGGTATAGTCGGTGTCGTCGGTCATCTTGACGTAGTGCCGGAAGGAAGCGGATGGGATCATGATCCGTACGGCGGAGAAGTGATTGACGGTATGGTGTACGGCAGAGGAACGACGGATGATAAAGGTCCTGTCGTAGCTTCATTTTATGGGATGAAAGCTCTGAGGGAATGTGGTTATTTGCCGCGAAAAACCATACGGCTCATACTTGGACTTGATGAAGAGACTGAATGGAAAGGCATGGACTACTATCTGTCAAAAGTCGAGGATCTGCCGGATATAGGGTTTACACCTGACGGAGATTTTCCTGCCATACACGGCGAAATGGGAATACTAGTGTTCGATCTCGTGAAAAAATTTGCATCCTCTGCCGGGAAAGGTCTCGAGCTGAGTTCTCTGAAAGGCGGGACTGCGTCAAATTCTGTTGCAGACAGCGCCAGAGCAGTGCTGTACGATCCGTCAGGCAAAAGTTATGATAGTATAAAAGAAAAAGCAGCCCAATATGCAAAGGAATTTCAGGAGAAGAGAGGCGATGGTGAAGAGCGCATAAAGTGCAGAAAAATAGGCAAAAGTCTTGAGATAACTGCTAAAGGCATATCGGCTCACGGAGCAAAGCCGGAAAAGGGATTGAATGCTGTTTCTCTGATGATGGAGTTCCTGTCCGGACTGAATTTCAGCAGCGAAGATACAAACGATTTCATATCATTTTACAATAGCTGTATAGGATGGGATATACACGGGGAACGTCTTGGCTGCTTTTTGGAAGACGAGCCGTCGGGAAAGCTGATCCTAAACGTGGGAATGGCAGATATAGACAGAAAAACCGCCAAGATCACGATAAACGTCAGATATCCTGTGACCATGGATGATAAAGCTGTTTATGACGGGATAGACGGGGTGACTGAAAGATACGATATAGGCATAGTAAAAGGATCACATAAAGAGCCTATATATATGGCTGAAGACAGTTCGCTCATAGGAACGCTTATGGACGTATACAGAAAGTACACCGGAGATGAATCGTGCAGACCTATAGTCATAGGCGGAGGCACCTATGCGAGGGCTATAGAAAATACGGTTGCGTTCGGTGCAAGATTTCCGGAGGATAAAGAACTGGGACATCAGAAGAACGAGTGCATATCTATTGAAAACATGGTAAAACTGGCTAAGATATATGCGGAAGCTGTTTACCGCTTATCTGAATAAAAACGCTCCGGGAATGATCCCGGAGTTTTGTTTTGGAATGTAAGGGATTTTGTAAGAAAATGTAATTTGACAAATCTTTTGTTTTTGGTACAATAAGTACGTATATTCGTTGAAAAATAAACGTTTTGGAGAATTTTGTCATGAATATAAACATCAGAGAAGTACTTGGTGGAAAAGAGGAGAAAAAAGGAAGATGGCTGGCAGAAGCGGTCGAGGAAGAACGAAAGGCAGAAAAGGAAGCTGGGAAAGCTGAGAATGCCGGGAACGATGAAAGTCCTTCGGAAGCTGAAGTTCAGAATCCTGAGCCTGATGTTTTGGAGACTGAGACTTCAGATCAGGATGATACAGAAGAGCCGGCAGATCCTGCTGATGAAGGATCTGTTGTGATGGAAGAGGTTGATGAGAGCGATGAAATTGCTGAAACCGATGACGTTGCTGAGACAGAAACACCTGCCGAGACAGAAGGATCTGCTGAGACTTATGATCAGCCAGAGGAACAAGATACTTCTGAGATAGGTGATTGTGCCGAGCTCGATGATGAGGCGGAAGAGAGCTCGGAAGAGAGCGCTGAAATCGAAGGCGGCAAAGCTGAGCCTGCTGATAACGCTGAAAAAAACGAAGAGAAAAAGATCGCAGCTTTCGGGAAAAAATACGGATGGATCACAGGCATAGCAGCGTCGTTTATCGTGCTTCTTGCCGTGACATTTGCATATACATCACTTGTGCCGCGAGAAGTCCATGCAACGATAAACGGTAAGGAATACAGTACAGTCACGAAGGAATACACTATAGACGGATTTCTCGAAGGAGAAAATATCGAATACTGTGAGGAAGACTATATTTCAAAACCTGTTTCTACTTACATATATGACGGTATATCATTCGATTTGAAACATGCAACGGATTTCAAGGTGACTGCTGACGGAAAGACCAAAAAATACAAGACTCTTGAAAGAAACGTAGGAGACGCGCTCAAGGACTGCGGAGTGAAAGTCGGAGATAAAGATATAGTAATGCCTGCGGTGGATACCAGTATGGGAGACGATATGGAGATCGTTGTACAGCGAGTCACTACAAAGCAGGTCAAAGTAGAGGAGAAGGTTCCTTTTGAAACTGTTGAGAAAGAGGACAGTTCTCTTAACGAAGGGTCGAGCAAGGTAGTTACAGAAGGTGTTGAAGGTCTTGACGAAGTTACATATGAGATAACCTACATAGACGGCGTTGAGTCATCGAGAAAGGAAATCGCAAGAACCAGCATAACTGCCGCTGTAGATGAAGTGGTAGCCAAGGGAACGAGAATAAACTTCAACGGAAAATCATACAGCAGGAAACTGGTCGTGAAAGCATATGCTTATACGGGCGGCGGAAGGACTGCCATGGGCACTAAGGCCAGAGTAGGAGAGATAGCAGTCGATCCAAGCGTTATACCTCTTGGCAGCAGGGTATATATAGAAGGTGTAGGATATAGGCGTGCTGAGGATACGGGAGGAAATATAAAGGGTAATACCATTGATATATACATGAACAGCGAAAGTGAATGTCTGCGCTGGGGCATGAGATACGTTACGGTATACATAGAATAAACAATATATAATAAATAGTAAGAAAAATGAAAAGCTCGGTTACCGATATTGAATCAGAAGCCGAGCTTTTGTATATTAAGATTTAAAGTTTTTTTACGAACAGCGCTCTTATGGCATTGAGCACAGCGATGATCATTACGCCCACATCTGCAAATATGGCAAGCCACATATTGGCTATTCCCACAGCTCCGAGGGCGAGGCATATAAGCTTTATCCCTATGGCGAAAACGATGTTCTGGTAAACTATTCTCAGGCATTTGCGTGAGATTTTAATGGATTTTGAGATCTTCACGGGATCATCGTCCATCAGGACTATATCGGCAGCTTCTATGGCTGCATCGGAGCCCATTGCGCCCATTGCGATGCCTATATCGGCTCGGCTCAAAACCGGTGCGTCGTTGATTCCGTCACCTACAAAGGCCAGTTTTTCTTTTTCCGATTTTCCTGTTAACAGCTTTTCGACCTGTTCTACTTTGTCGGCAGGAAGGAGTTCGCTGTGGAATTCATTTATGCCCAGTCTTTCAGCAGCCTGGCGTGCAGCTGATTCAGAATCTCCTGTAAGCATTACTGTTTTGCGTACTCCGGATTTTTTGAGAGCCTCGATAGCTTTAGCTGCGTTAGGTTTCAGAATATCGGATATCACTATATGGCCTGCGTATTCTTTGTCGATGGCGATGTGAACAATGGTGCCTGGACTGTGACACTCGATGTATTCTGTTTCCAGGCGCTTCATAAGTTTTGCGTTGCCCGCAGCGATCTCTTTGCCGTCGACAGTGGCGATGACGCCGTTGCCGCTTATTTCCTGTATGTTTGAAATACGGGAGCGGTCGATCTCCTTTCCGTAAGCCTGCCGTATGCTTTTGCTTATGGGATGAGAGGAAGCGCTTTCGGCGAGAGCGGCGTATTCTATGAGCTCATCCTCATCTACAGTATTGTGGTGGATGGCGTTTACTTTAAATACACCCTGAGTCAGAGTACCTGTCTTGTCAAACACCACGATCTTAGTTTTCGAGAGTGTTTCAAGGTAGTTGGAGCCTTTTACAAGCACACCTGCATTGCTCGCACCTCCGATTCCGGCAAAAAATGAGAGTGGTATGCTTATGACCAGAGCGCATGGACAGCTTATTACGAGGAACGTTAAGGCTCTGTAGATCCATACATCCCATTCAGGAGAAAGCGACATACCGATCATTCGGATAAGAGGCGGTAGCAGTGCTAATGCGAGAGCTGCAAAGCAGACTGCCGGTGTATATATCCTTGCGAATTTTGATATAAAGTCTTCTGATTTTGATTTTCTTGAGCTGGCATTTTCAACCAGATCGAGTATTTTAGAGACCGTAGATTCACCAAAATTCTTAGTTGTTTTTATCTTTAATACCCCTGTCATATTTATACAGCCGCTGATGATCTCGTCTCCTCCGGCGACATCTCGCGGCAGACTTTCACCTGTGAGAGCGCTGGTGTTGAGAGTTGATTTTCCTTCGGTTACGATACCGTCGATGGGCACTTTCTCACCGGGCTGGACTACTATTATGCTTCCTGTCTCAACTTCGTCAGGATCGATTTTTTCCAGCTTTCCGTTGATCTCGATGTTGGCATAATCAGGACGTATATCCATCAGATCACTGATATTCCTGCGGCTTTTACCAACTGCGTAGCTTTGAAACCATTCTCCCACCTGGTAAAACAGCATAACTGCTATAGCTTCCGTATAATCTCCGCTTTTTTCGTATAGAGCGAGGGCTATCGCGCCTACAGTGGCTATGGCCATAAGGAAGTTTTCGTCGAACAGCTGACCGTTTTTTATGCCCTTGCCTGCTTTGATAAGGATATCGTATCCTATTATTATATACGGCACGATATAAGCGGCAAAACGAAGCCATCCTTGTACCGGGATGAAAGCGAGAGATATCAGCATTGCGGCTGACAGTATGATGCGGATCAGCGTTTTTTTCTGTTTTTTGTTCATGTCTGTTGTCCTTCAGTATATTGATCAAAGATATATTTCGCAGTCATCTTCAACTTTTTTGCAGTTTTTCAGAACCTGCTTCATAACGTCGGATGGGGTGTGCCCTTCTTCAAATTCTACGTTCATCTTCAATGTCATGAAATTCACCGTAGCATCCTTTACGCCGGGAGTGTTCTGAGCGGCGGTTTCCATTTTATTAGCGCAGTTTGCGCAGTCGACGTCTATTTTGTATGTTTTTTTCATGTTAAAGTCTCCTTTCAAAAACTTTGATTAAATACTTGCTTAATTGTTTAACTATATGATATGCTTGGTATGAGAAAAGGTCAATACATTGAAGGGATGTATTTCCGTTTGGGATAAAAGAGTTTCCGTTAGGGCAAAGTATAAGAGGAGGTTTTTAATGGAAAAGAAATCGCTGCCCCACGACCATGGACAGATAATAGAGAAAGAACCTGAGAGGATACCGGAAGAATCGGAATTCAATACGGTTTCAGATGTGTTTAAGCAATTGTGCGACGGAAGCCGTATAAGGATATTTTGGATCCTGTGTCACTATGAGGAGTGCGTGATAAATCTCGCAGCCCTTGTAGGCATGAGCAGTCCGGCTGTATCTCATCATCTTCGTCAGTTGAAGAGCAGCGGGCTGATAGTGAGCAGGAGAGAGGGGAAGGAAGTTTATTACAAGGCAGCTGATACTCAGCAGGTAGATCTTCTTCATCATATGATAGAAGATATGGTGGAAATTTCATGTCCTAAAGAGAGAAGTGCTCGTTGATTCGGAGGATAAAAGATGAATGAAAGACAGGAGATCTGTGGTGTGAAAAATCGACAGATAAAGCATTGTGAACAGCTTGAAGTATTTCCGGGGATCGAGATAGAGTTCGACTCATATGCTGGGGATTCAGTGCAGATACGCCATGAAGCCTTCGATTACGTTCTGGAAATAAATCACTGCCGTGAAGGCAGGATAGGATGGGAAATGAAATCAGGTGAAGCGGTGTATTTAGGCAAAGGAGATATATGTATACATTCTATGGATGTATGTTCTGTCTCGAATTTGACTCTGCCGCTCAAGGCATATGAAGGACTTACCATTTACATAGATCTGAAAGCGCTGGAAAAGAGCTGCCCGGATATTTTAAAAGAAGCAGGATTTGATGCGAAAGATATATACAGGAAATTCTGCGTTGGAGGCAATACAGTTGCTGTGCCGGCAAACAGCAGGATAGATACTGCTCTTACACCGCTATATGATGTCTCTGAAGAGATGTTTGTTCCTTATTGCAAACTGAAAACGCAGGAAGTATTGATGTTTCTTGTAGATATGGAGCCGGATAAGGAGGAAAATCTAACGAGATGTGTATCTGCGCAGGCGGAGCAGGTAAAGCAGATCCATGATTTTCTTGTGGAAAATGCAGATAAAAGATTTACGATAGAGGAGCTGTCGAGAAAGTATCTTATAAATACATCTTCGCTCAAATCGGTTTTCAAAATGATATACGGCATGCCGGTAGCGGCGTATATGAAGGATTATCGGATGAAAAAAGCGATGAAAATGCTCAGAGAAACGGATGACAGCGTGGCTGAGATAGCAGAACGCGTAGGATACGGCACTCAGGGAAAATTTACCAAGGCGTTCAAGGAAAGCGTAAAGGCTTTGCCCACAGAATACAGAAAAATGTACAGGAAACAATAAAAAACGGCGCTTCTTTAAAGAAACGCCGTCGTGTTTTTGTGTTATTTTTTCAGATGCTTTTTTATGAGATCTGCGAAGAGCTCTGCATCGGTATTCGAGGGGAATACCGCACGGGCGGAGGCGGGTTTCCCTCCTCCTTTACCGCCGTAGAAGGAAGCGTATTCCTTTACAAGGTGTCCGCAGTCCGGCTGCCCGCTTGATGCCAGCATATATGCGGAAGATTCGGGAGAATAAAGCATGATGAGCTTCTCGCATTTACCGGCATATTTTTTTGAGATATCAGCAAGATCATCTATTGTAAGATCCTGCGCGGTGTAGAGGATAACGGGATCCGCTGTGTTATCGATGATATTATCGATAGCGCTGCATTCGTTTTTTATGATAGATTTCTTAAGGGTATACAGTTTATCTTTCAGTTTTTTTATATTTTCCTCCCGGCTTTCTATTTTGGACGGCAGATCTTCGATGGAAGAAGAAAAGCAATTGGAAAGTCCGGTGAGCATATCGTGTTTGAAAATGTAGTCTGACATTGCCCTTCTGCCGGCATCGAAGTAGATCCTGAAGAGATTTTTGTATTTTTCTATCTTATATATCTTGATGAGTCCCACCTGTCCGGCAGTGGAAGGATGCGTACCGCAGCAGGCTACGCAGTCATCCGGAGCTTTGGGGTCGCCCACAGTTACTATGGATATATCTTCATCAAAAGCCAGGGCTTTACGCAGAGGGAGAGACTCGGCATCCTCTCGCCTGTCAAAGAAGGAGACTTTTACAGGACTATCCTTCCATATAGTTTCGTTGGCGCGAAGTTCGGCTTGGGCCGCCATTTCTCCGGTAAGTTCTCTGATACCGTCTTTGCCGGATTCAAAGCTTATATCGGCGGTCATATAATCCTTTCCCATATGAAAGCCGCGGTTGACGCCGCCGTACAGACTGTAAAACGCTCCTGAAAGGATATGCTCTCCCAGGTGGCGCTGCATGTTGTCAAATCTTCTGCCCCAGTCGATACGGCATTTTACGCCGCTTTTCTGTTTAAGTTGTGAGATGTTTTCGGCATCGGTGCAGATGACCGTGTGGAATATAAGACCGTTTTCTTCCTGAACATCGGTAACTTTCAGATCCTCTATGTATCCTGTATCACAGCTCTGTCCTCCTCCTTCAGGGAAAAAGGCGGTCCTGTCGAGTATTATCCTGAATGTATTTGTATTATCGGCAGAATTTTTGATTTCAAGTATATTCGCATCCCATTCTTTTATATATACGTCTGTCTGATATAATTTTAATGTTTTCATAGTTCCTGCTCCGTAAATAAACCATTGAATAAATAAAAGTTTATATATTTATATAAAAAAAGTCAAATGAAATACTATTAAAAAGGACGGAGTTGTTTTATAATGGAAAAAGAATAACTAATTTGCTGTAATATTTGGCGACTTGACCTCGTAAAATCCATAGAAGATATTTACGAGGTGTATGTATGAAAAATAAACTGCGCAATCTTTTGACCGTAGTGGCTGTAATAGCTTTTATCGGTGCAATACAGGGATATGACGGGCCGGGCTCTGTTATTACCGGTGCAGATAAGGGAGCTTGTGTAGTGCTCGATGCGGGGCATGGCGGTATCGACGGCGGAGCGGAAAGTTTTGGAGGAGTTTGTGAAAAAGATATAAACTTGTCTATAGCTAAAAAGCTGAAGCAACAGCTTGAAAAAGAAGGCGTCGCTGTGATAATGACAAGGACAACAGACGAAGGTCTCTATGAAAGGGACGCACATGGAGCAATAAGGACTCTTAAGACTTACGATATGAGAAAGCGCCGGGAGATAATAGATGATGCCGGAGCAGATCTGGCAGTGAGCATACATCTGAACAGCTTTACTCAGGATACTTCAGTCAGAGGCGCACAGGTATTTTATCCGGAATACGGAAGAGGAAACAGTGTGCAGGAGAGCAAAAAAGCTGCTGCGGGTATACAAAAAGATCTGAACGAATATATTAACGGAGAGAATCAGAGGTCGGAGCTTGCCAAGAGCGATGTGATACTGATGAGAGACGTGGTCTGTCCTACGATAATAGTGGAATGTGGCTTCCTTTCCAATGAAGATGAAGCATCAATGTTAAGAAAAAAATCGTATCAGGAAAAAATCGTTAAAGTTTTGAAAAAGAGCATATGTTCGTATTTGGGTGAGAAAACCTCTGAAAACGAGTAAAAACAGCATGTTTCAAAAATTTCCCAAGGGGTGAAATAAGAGACGAACAAACTGTGGATAAAATAGTACAGAAAAATATACTTGACAAGCAAAAACGTTGAAATTTAAGGAATTGTAAAAAAATAGTTTTCCACAAGGAGGTTTGGATAAAATTGTATACAATCTCAAAAAAAGTGTGGATAACTTCTGCAACCGCTAAAATCAAGGGGATGTCTGCTTGTTGAAAATTGTCGAGCATAAAAAGAACAAAGGTTGACATAATGTCTAAAGTAAACTCAGGAGAAATAAAATGTTAAAAGAAAAAATTATCTACAAGGATGAACTGCCCATCAATGTTGTAACTGCCAATATTTTGGAATATCCTACACATTTTCATGATGATATGGAAGTGGTTTATGTGTTGAGCGGGAATATTGTACTGAAAAATGGGTGTTATACATATACATTGAATCAGGGGGATATTTTCATACTTAACGGAATGGACATGCATAGTTTCAGCTCCGTTGACGGCGACAATATGGTAATGATGCTCCAGCTGGATTTCACATATTTTGCCAGATACTACAAGGACCTGAAGGAAAAGTTTTTTGTCACCGATTTGAAAGAGGACAACAGAAAGAGCCTTGGAGTTCTGAGAAATATCCTTGCAAGGATAATGATGGAAGTGCTGCAAAAAGGTCCGGGCTATGAACATAAGGTCATAGAAAGCACACACAATCTGCTTGCCTGTCTTTTATCGGATTTCTGTTTCAGCGGAGACGAGGAGATTTCCCAGGATGAGAATGGCAGAGGCAGAAGCAGTCGTATACTGGCGGGAAGATTAAACAGGATAACTGAATATATGTATGATAATTATGCGAGGAAGCTGACGTTGAGCGAGATCGCCGAGAATGAAGACCTGAGCATATACTATCTGTCCCATATAATAAAAGAAGCATCAGGATTGAGCTTTCAGGATCTGCTGGGATATATAAGAGTGGAAGAGTCTGAAAAATTGCTTCTTGGAACAAGCAAGAAGATAGGCGTCATTGCCGATGAGATAGGATTTTCAGCCGTAAGATATTATATAAAGCACTTTGAAACGTGGTACGGTATGCATCCATCAGAGTACCGAAAAAAATATTCGGGAAAAACTGTGACAAAAGAAACGAAAGCGCAGTACAGGAGATGCGCCCCTGCCGATATAGAAGATGCTGTGCGAAAGCAGGTAAAGGGTGTATATTCTGAATACGAGGACAAGCTGAAGGCAAAACCTGTAATAATAGATATAGACGTACAGGCGCAGAAAGAAAAGATAAATGGGTATGACTGTGAGCTGGCCGAGATAATGGAGCGGGGAGTGAACGGTATACTTGCAGAGCCTTATAAAAGAATGAAGGAATTCGGAGAGGATGTAATAGCTTCCGGAAACAACTATATGGTATCGGTCTTAAGAGATGAGGCGGGAAATATCATAAATATGAGTATCCTTATTTATAATTTCGATGAAAATGTTGTAAGGTCTCTGAAAAAGATACAGACGGAAAATGATATTTTGAGGCTTGCGAGAAATTATGAAGATGAGATAGAATTTCTGATAAAGTGCAGAGGGCTTTCGGGAGAGTTTAAAATTTTGAGATACAGACTTGAACGTGACAATTTCGTAAAAAGAATAACAGGCTCTATGGACTCTGAAAGAGATATAGACAAGCGAGAAGAATTCATGGAGAGGTGTTCTGAATTTCCGAGCATAATATCAGGAACATATACAAGTTCGGACATGCTGAGCATAAGGTCCACATTCAAGGGCATGGGAGCGGAGCTTATATTGGTAGACAACATTTCGGATCAGCCTGATTAAAGTACTAATATAGTTATCAGATATTTGTCAGCATGTAGATATAAATGTTAATTTGATGTAAAAAAACGCGGATTTACGCGTTTTTTTATTGCCTTAATTAACGATTTGTGTGCGAAGATTTAACGGGACCTTGATTGATAGTGCGCCGTATGAGCAGTAAAATCACAGTTGCATACAGGAGATATAAAAGCGAGAAAGGATGAGTGAAATTTATGCTGCAACTGGAAAACATTAAAAAAAGTTATGACGGCGTGACCATCCTCGACAGGATAAGTTTTGATATAAATGACGGAGAGATAGTATCGATACTTGGACCTTCGGGATGCGGCAAAACAACGCTTCTGAACATGATACTCGGAATAACCGAATGTGACAGTGGAAAGATGATATTCAACGGCAAAGATATAACAGATGTCCCAATGGAGAAAAGAGGATTCAACATAGTATTTCAGGACTATGCTTTGTTCCCTAATCTCAACGTGTATAAGAATATTACATACGGCCTCAGAAACAACAAGAACATATCGACGCCGGAAGAGGTGAAAGAGCTTATAAGACTTCTCGAACTGGAGCCCCATCTCGAAAAGAAGATAGATCAGCTTTCGGGAGGACAGAAACAGCGTGTAGCGCTGGCAAGGACGATGGTGATGAAGCCGAAAATACTTCTGCTCGACGAGCCGCTGAGCGCTCTTGATGGCGTAATAAAAGAATCGATCAAAGACAGGATCAAGACGATTGCAAAGGAGTATGATCTTACTACTGTAATCGTTACTCATGATCCTGAAGAAGCTCTGACGCTTTCTGACAGAGTAATGATCTTAAATGACGGAGGCATAGCGCAGTACGGCACGCCTGAGGATATTATAATGTCACCTCAGGATGATTTTGTTGAAAGTTTCATATTGAATCAGCTTGAGATAAAGAAAAACAATATATTCAGGCTCTTTGCGGCTCAGATGCAGGTGCAGGCAGTGCAGAGTCCGAAACAGGTTCAGGCAAACGTACAGGCTTCATAGGGCGGTGAGTATGATGCATATGAATAAAAACAAGGAATTGAAAATAATATTCGCTGTATTATGCCTTAGTTTTGCAGTGTTTCTCCTGGTACCTATGGTACAGCTGATAGTAAAATCATTTTATGGCGATAATGGATTTTCTGTTCAGAGTTACGTAGATGTATTTTCGGGAAGAGGATTCATGCAGGCTCTTGGAAACAGCTTTGCCGTAGCGGCTTCGAGTGCAGTGCTCACGACATGTATAGCGTTTTTCCTGGCGTATACAGTAAATTATACGAATGTGGGAAGGAAATATAAGAGTCTGATAAGCAAAGTGGCTATGATACCTATGTTCCTGCCGACGATAACTTACGGATTCGCGATAATATACTCCTTTGGAAAACAGGGACTGCTTACAAGACTCTTCGGACATCAGCTCTTCGAAATATACGGATTTAACGGACTGCTGCTTGGCTATACGATATATACGCTTCCGGTATCCTTTATGCTGATAAACAATACCATGGGATATATAGATAAAAAGTTCATGGTAGTATCAAGGATAATGGGAGATTCACATTTAAGAACATTTAACATAACCGTGTTAAGACCGCTGCTCGGCACTTTGGCGGCATCGTTCATACAGACATTTTTCCTCTGCTTTACGGACTTCGGTATACCTGCATCCGTTGGCGGAGAATATCAGGTGATAGCAAGCATATTGTACAATGAGATGCTCGGAAGTATTCCGAACTTCGGGAACGGAGCGGTTGTTGCACTGGTAATGCTGGTACCTTCAATCGTCAGCATCACTGTGCTGAGGATACTTGACAGATACAATGTAAGGTACAGCAAGGTTTCCGTCATGGAGATAGCCGGAAATAGGATCAGAGATGCGGTATGCGGTATAGTGAGCGGACTTATAATGCTGAGCGTGATCGCAGTGTTTGCTGTAATCTTCGTCGTTCCGTTCGTAGAGGACTGGCCGTATTACACGAGCTTCTCCCTGGATCACTTCCGTGATGTATTCAGCGATGTGAATCTTTACGGAGTATATGTGAACTCCATCCTGGTAGCAGTTGCGACTGCTGTCGTAGGAACGATAATAGCCTTTGCTTCGGCGCTTATTACAGCGAGAAGCACGGTGAACAGAAAGCTTAAAAATATCATAGAAAGCGTTGCTCTTGTTACAAACACCATCCCGGGAATGGTAATAGGTCTTGCATTCCTGTTCGCCTTTTCCGGAACGGTGATACAGAACACGTTTATCATAATAATAATCTGTAATATAATACATTTTTATTCGACACCGTATCTTATGATGAAAAACTCTTTATCCAAGATGAATTCATCGTGGGAGACTACAGCTATGCTGATGGGGGACAGCTGGATAAAGACTATAGCAAGAGTTGTTACTCCTAATGCGGTGTCATCCCTGCTCAATGTTTTCAGTTACTATTTTATCAATGCCATGGTAACCATAAGCGCTGTAATATTCCTGGCCGGGGCGAGAACTATGGTTATTACGACAAAGATAAAGGAGCTGCAATATTTTAACAAGTTTAACGAGATCTTTGTGCTGTCGCTTCTGATACTTGTGACGAATATAGCTGCGCAGGTAATATTTGGAAAGCTGGCGCGAAGAGCGGAAAACACAGACAAAAGAGAGAAGAAAGTGAGATTTAGCAAAATGATTAAAGCAAAGTATTTAAAGAGAGTTACGGCGACAGTACTGGCGCTGATGGTTGGAGTCGGAGCTTTTTCCCTTACAGGATGCGGGGGCGGAAGCAGTGAAGATCAGGTAGTTATCTATTCTAACGCTGATGATGAAGCGGTTGAAGCAATGAAGACTGCCCTCGATGACAATGGCTATGAAGGACAGTATGTATTCCAGACTTTCGGAACATCTGAACTTGGCGGAAAGCTTCTTGCCGAGGGCAAAGACACAGAAGCGGATCTGGTAACGATGAGTTCATATTACATCGATGACGCTCAGGAACAGAATCAGATGTTTAAAGATATCACTTTTGAAGCGAATACACTGGAAGAGCATCCTTCCTACGGCGTACCTATCATATGCAATGCAGGCTCGATAATAGTGAACACCGAAGAAATGGAAGCTAATAATCTTCCTATTCCGGATTCCATAAGCGATCTGGCTGACCCGGTATATAAAGGATATGTTTCTGTAACAGATATAGCATCTTCTTCAACGGCATGGCTTCTGGTACAGGCTCTGATATCAGAATACGGCGAAGATGAAGCGAAGACTATACTTACCAGTATATATGATAATGTAGGGCCTCATCTTGAAGAGTCAGGCTCCGGTCCGCTCAAGAAGATAAGAGCAGGTGAAGTTGCTCTCGGATTCGGTCTCAGAGCTCAGGCTGTTGCAGACAAGAAGGAAGGACTCCCTATCGATTACATAGATCCAGTTGAAGGAAACTTTACTCTTCAGGAGTATGTATCGGTAGTAGACAAAGGCGATAAGTCAAAAGATAAGGCTATGGAGATGGCTCAGTGTATCGTAGAAAAAGCAAGACCTGCACTTCTTGATATATATCCTGTAGCCCTGTTCGAAGGAGAAACTGTTGATGCGGAAAATCAGCTTGGAAATCCTAAAGTATTCCCTGAAAAACTCACAGTAAACTTGCTTGAACAGCATCAGGCATTGTCAGAAAGCTGTAAATAGCAGATAATGTGTAAAGGAGAATCGTATGCATAAAGTTGACGCAGTTATTTTTGACTGGGCGGGAACTGCCGTAGATTACGGCAGTTTCGCTCCGGTACAGGCTTTCGCAGATGTATTTAAAGCATATGGAATAGAGCCTACCTTAGATGAGATCCGTAAACCGATGGGTATGCTCAAGATAGATCACATACGCACCATGCTGGATATGCCGAGGATAAACGGGCTTTGGAAAGAGATATACAAAAGAGAGCCGTCCCAGGAAGACGCTCTTAAAATGTATGGGATCTTTGAAGAAAAGCTGATGGCTATTTTGAAAGATTTTGCAGTTCCGAAAAAGGACACGCTGCGCACCGTTCCAAAACTGAGGGGAATGGGTATATCCATAGGATCGACTACAGGTTACAATGATAAAATGATGTCGGTAGTCGCAAAAGAGGCAGAAAAAAGAGGATACTGTCCGGACACCTGGTTCAGCCCGGATTCAACTGACAACAAGGGAAGACCGTATCCTTATATGATATTCAAGAATATGGAAGCCCTTGGACTTTCCGATGTGAGAAGAGTTTTAAAGGTAGGCGATACGATTTCCGATATAAAAGAAGGAAAATGTGCCGGTGTGCTTACGGCAGGCGTTGTGATAGGGAGCTCTCAGATGGGCCTGAGCGAGGAAGAATTTGCGCATCTCAGCGCAAGTGATAAGGAAGCAAAGTGCGATGAAGTGAAGAAAAGTTTCTTTAAAGCCGGTGCGGATGAAGTGTTCATGACCTTAGATGAAGTTGCTGATTTCGTAGCATAGTCTGTATTTGAAAATATTGAATCATATAATTATACATAAAAATGGAGATCTTCCGACAAGAAAATCTCCATTTTTAATTTTACCTTTTATTGTATTGCTATACTCCGAAAGCCTCAGCGGTTTCTTTCATAGCTCTTGCTATAGGAAGGGACTGAGGGCATTTTTCTTCGCACGCTTTACAGCCTATGCAGTCTGAAGCGTGACGTCCCGGAGCCAGCCATGTGGTGTATTCCATCTTAAGAGAAGGATTTTGTTCATAGACATTCCAGTCGTTGAAATATCTCAGTATACGAGGAATCTCAAGTTTCTGAGGACAAGGCATACAGTAGTTGCACCCTGTACAGGAATATTTGATGAGTCTGTTGTATTCATCAGAAACCTTGTCTATGAGAGCGGTTTCTTCATCGGTTATAGTCAGTATATCGTCTGAAGAAAAAATTTTGATGTTTTCTTCCAGCTGTTCCTTTGAACTCATGCCGCTCAGCATAACTGTTACTTCAGGCATGCTGGCGAGCCATTTGAATGCCCACTGCACAGGAGGTCTCTTTGTTTCGGCGCTGTCCCATATTTGCTGTACAGTAGGAGGGATCGCATCTGTTATACGTCCGCCTTTGAGAGGCTCCATCACGATTACTCCAAGGCCCTTTTCTGCGGCGTATTTAAGACCTTTGAGACCTGCCTGGTGATCCTTATCCATGTAGTTGAGCTGGATCTGACAGAATTCCCAGTCGTATGCGTTTACAACTTCTTCAAAGAATTCGTATGAATCGTGGAAGGAAAAGCCTATGTGCTTTATCTTGCCTTCTGCCTTCATTTCTTCGAGGAACGGCATGAGATTGAGCTTCTGTGCGCGTTTCCATATGGACTTTGTAATGTTGTGCACCAGATACATATCTATGCTGTCAGTGCAAAGACGTTCCAGCTGCTTATAGAATATGCTCTTCATGCTTTCTTCATCCTTGGCGATCCATATAGGCATTTTGTCAGCGAGAAGTATTTTTTCTCTGTAACCGTCTTTTAAGGCTTTCCCCAGGATTTTTTCGCTTTTGCCTCCATGATATGTGAATGCGGTGTCCACGTAATTTATGCCGGAATCGATAGCGCTTCTTATCATTGATATGGCTTCATCTTCTTTTACGTTATCGTTTTCGTCGACAGGGAGCCTCATGCAGCCGAGTCCGAGGAGCGAAGTTTTTTCATCGATTTTTTTAAATGTTCTGTAGTGCATTTTATATCTCCTGAATTCATGTTATATTTATTTAAAATGACTCATGTGAGTACAAAATAATTATACTTAAAAAGGAAAACCACTTCAATGGGAAAACATGAAAAGGTGATAAAAAAGGAATTTGAGAATGTTCTCGATGAAATATTTGAGTTCAGTGATATACCCGGGATAGCTGCGGGAATTTATTACAGCGGCGAAATGTTTGCGGCGGTAAGAGGCTGGAAGAATCATATTACAAAAGAAAAATTATGTGAACAAAATACTTTTTGTTGCTGTTCCGTGTCGAAAATCTTTACTACTTTAGGGATAATGAAGCTTGTTGAAGGCGGAAAAACAGCTTTTGAGGATAAAGCAGTCGATATAGCGCCTGATTTGTCAATCGGTGATAGGCGATTCGCGAAAAATATCGCCGAGCTGTCCATAGGAGAGCTGCTTTCTCACAGGGTGGGAGCAGAAGGAGAGTTTTTTTACAGCGACGAATCATATGATATTTTGGGGAGAGTTATTGAAGAGGTATCAGGGAGGAAATATTGGGAATTTATATACGATAATATTTTTTCAGCTTGCGGAATAAGTGATGCGGATATAGATTTGGGGCGCATGGCATCCCCTCATTTTAAGATGAGAGACAGGAGTATATCAGTGTGCAGCGATTATTCGGCAAGAGAGCACAGCGCGATGAGCGGGGGTATAGTCATATCCGCAGAAGGTCTTTTAAAGATGGGCAGAAGTGTTATAAAAAGTGCTTCAGGAGAAAAGGGATCTTTTCTGAGTAAAAATAAGTGCCGACAAATGTGGGAAGAAAAGGCAAAAGTGAAAGGAACTTCGGAAAAGGTCGGACTTGGATGGTTTATAACGGAAAGAAAAGGTCTTTGCATGGCAGGCCACGATGGAAGGGATGAAGGTTTTGCCTCCAGCTTCTGGGTGTGCCCGCAGAAAGATACAGCAGTATGTGTTCTTTCCAACCTGAGCGGAGCGCCTGTGAGGAAAGCGGCAATGAGTATTATGGAGATTATTTTAAAATAACTGATTGTATTTTTTTGACTTCGTATTATAATTAAAAGTTAAATAATGTTTTTATTGTCGTTTGTTTAAAGGGCGGAGAAACTGTATATTTAAAGGAGGAAACGTGGATAAGAGAGAAAAGCGTGTGTTCTTATATATTGCATTTGCCATAGGATTGTACGCAGTCGTGACGCATCTGGACAAAGTGATAAAAATGTTCGGATATGTGGGAAATCTGTTTACACCTATAGTGGCAGGTCTTATCATAGCCTTTATTCTCAATGTGCCGGTGTCAGGCTTTGAAAAACTGCTTGCGCGCTTGACTAAGGGAAGGTTCAGACCTAAGGGTAAGCTGATACATCTGCTGAGCATATTGCTGACGGCGATATGCGTAGTATTGGTGATCGCTGTACTGGGTATACTGGTGATACCGGAACTGGCTAAAACGATAACCAATATTCTGGAGATGATAAAAGATAACGGACCTGCATGGATCGCGGCTTTGGATAGATACAATATAGACACTTCATATTTACAGAAATGGATGAACGAATTCAATTGGGAAAATATGATAAGCAATATTTCCAACTATGTCAGACCGCTTATAAGTTCTATTGCCAGCGTGGCGTCATCCACAGTGTCTGTAGCTGCTACTGTGATCTCAGGTATCATTATAGCGATATACACGTTGGCTGACAGAGAGAAGATCGCTTCACAGTCAAAAAGGGTGCTGTATGCGTACGCTAAAAAATCGGTTGCAGACAGGGTGTGCTACGTTTGTGCGCTGATAAAGGATTCATACAGAAAATTCCTGACGGGACAGTGTGTTGAAGCTCTTATTTTAGGTCTGCTTATATTTTTCGCCTTTTCTGTTTTCAACCTGCCGTACGCGGGACTCATTGGAGCAGTCACGTCAGTCTGTGCATTGATACCATACATAGGAGCTTTCATTTCATGCGCTCTAAGCGTAATATTGGCTCTGATGATAAGTCCGGAGAAAGCGCTCATATGTCTCATAGTGTATCTCGTGATACAGTTTATAGAGACCCAGTTCATATATCCTCGTGTGGTAGGAGGCTCGGTAGGACTGTCTCCTCTCTGGACCCTTGCCGCTGTATTGATAGGCGGAAAGCTTTTTGGACTTATAGGCATGATATTCTTTATTCCGTTAGTATCAGTAGTATACATACTGGTCAGTGAAGACGTGGGAAAGAGGCTGAAGAAGAAAGCGGAAGATGAGGCGTCTGGAGCTGCATGATGATAGAATCGATAAAAACCGTACCTTCGGCGCTGAAAATGAGGTGATTTTCAGATGGCTGCCGGGTACGGTTTTTTGTTTATTCATCCTTTATATAGTTGAGAAAATCGTCGAAGTCTTCAAAATCGCTCTGCATGAATTCAAATAGTACAGGCTCCTTGAATTCATATTTCGATGTTACCATTAAAAACGGTGCGAGCGGACTTGCTTTAAGCTTGTTTTCCAGATACCTGATATCTGAAAGGGTATAGGCGGCTACGATGAGCTGTCCGTAATCTGTGAGAAAATATATTCCTTTTACATCGTTGCTCAGACGGAAAATACGATTGTTCACGTGATCGTTGTTTTGCTTGAAGGCCATGAACAGCCTGCCGTTTTCCTGGACTGACATTATCGTATTGAAGTTTATTGTGAGCTCTCCGATATTGTTTTCCATATCCTCATCTGAGAGCAGCACTTCATACACCGTTACGAATTCGGGCTTTGACAGCATCATTGCAGCTTCTGCCGAGCTGACGTGGAATCCGGAGCATTTTTCAACGGCGGTCACTTTGAGGTTTTTAATGGATATTCTGGATATTACAGTTTCGTATTCACCGTTCTCCTCTATGAGGGATTCACACATGTATGAAGAGGACCCGTCACCGTACTGTCCGTCTTTATCTATCACGTTTTTGCAGAAGGTGGCGCAGTTATATCCTGAATATGGATTCTTCAAAGCTATATCATCGGAAAGATATCGGATCCCCGGTTCGTCCTGACCGATGCATCTCATCATAAAATAGTTTATGACCTGATAATCAGATGTTATGCTGCCGCATATTATATTCATCAAAGCTGCATCTTCCAGAGGATCGAGTACAGTTTTAGATTCCAAAATAAAAGAATACTCGCTGAGCTTTTCCGGAAGAGGGAGATCCTTTTCTTCGTTAAAAATGCTGTAACGATACAGGACTGCGCGCAGCTGTCTTTCCGTGATCTCGATCTTATTCGCTCCCAGGCCGCCAACTATAGTTTGCTCAGCCATATCGATCTCTTCACGGTCGTTTCCTTCTATGCTCTGATACGTTTCAAAGCCTGATTCTTCGCAGTCTATATAGAAAAACTGATGAAGATCACGGATGTCGTTGTTTTCCCCTATGGACCAATGTGCGTATATGGCAAGAACACCCATAAGCCGTGTATCCGTGACATAAGCGTTTATGAGATTTTTTTTCCTTGTTTTCAGAAGGTAGGGAATGCCTCCTTCTATCACTGTGAGTTTAGGTTTTGTCAAATCGTTTACCTCGCAATCTAATAACATGAGTATACCCTATCTGAGAAAAAATACAAGAGGTATGAAGTTTGCATTTTCAAGTATTGACAGGGAATTTAATTAAGATATAATAAATATAGTAAAAAACAAGATAATCCTTATTGAGAGAGGTGGAGGGAATAGGCCCAGAGAAACCCGGCAACCTTGCGTTTGCGAAGGACGAAGAGAGCAGCGCAGAAGGTGCTAAATCCTACAGAGTATCATATAATAATACTCTGAAAGATGAGGAACTATGACAGAAACCTGTACCTCTTTCTGTTCGGAAAGAGGTTTTTATATGTACAGCAATTTTGGAGGTATAAAATGAAAAGATTATTTACATCAGAATCGGTTACAGAGGGTCATCCGGATAAGATATGCGATCAGATATCGGATGCTATAGTTGATGCTATAATGGAAAAGGACCCGCAGGGGCGCGTAGCGGCGGAAACGACGGTAAATACCGGATATGCTATGATAATGGGAGAAATAAGTACGGATTGCTATATAGATATACAGAAGATCGCGCGTGAAGTTATATGCGATATAGGCTACGACAAAGGTGAATACGGATATGACGGGAATGTATGCGCTATACTCACGGCTATAGATGAACAGTCTGCCGATATCGCCATGGGAGTGGACAGAGCGCTCGAATATAAAGAAGGCATCCTTGAAGATGACTATGAAATGGGAGAAACGGGGGCAGGAGATCAGGGTATGATGTTCGGATTTGCCTGCAATGAGACGCCGGAATATATGCCTATGCCGATAGCTATGGCGCACAGGCTGTCAAGACGTCTTGCTCAGGTCAGAAAAGACGGCACACTGAAATATTTAAGACCTGACGGCAAGACCCAGGTCACGGTTGAATACGATGATGACCGCGTAAAACGTATAGATACTATAGTAGTATCCACTCAGCATGATCCTGATGTGGAACTTTCGCAGATACGTGAGGATATAATAAAGCACGTTATCAATGAAGTTGTTGATGAGGATCTCCTTGATGAGAATACAAAATATTTCATAAATCCGACAGGAAGATTCGTGATAGGAGGACCTCACGGAGATTCGGGACTTACAGGAAGAAAACTTATCGTAGATACCTACGGAGGATATGCAAGACATGGAGGCGGAGCTTTCAGCGGAAAAGATCCTACTAAAGTAGACAGGTCTGCAACTTATGCGGCAAGATATGTTGCGAAAAATCTGGTAGCAGCCGGTCTGGCAGACAAGTGTGAGATACAGATTGCCTACGCTATAGGAGTAGCAGAACCTGTATCTGTATTGGTGGATACTTTCGGAACGGGAAAAGTTTCGGATGATAAGATCTCGGATATAGTGAAAAAACACTTTGATCTCAGACCTGCGGCTATAATAAGGGATCTGGATCTCAGTAGACCTATATACAGGCAGGTTGCGTCATACGGGCATTTCGGCAGGACGGATATAGACCTGCCGTGGGAGAGACTTGATAAAGCAGAAGAACTTGGAAAGGAGATACTGTAGATGGGTGTTAAGGTTGCAAAATTCGGAGGATCATCCGTTGCTGATGCTTTGCAGATAGAGAAGATAAAAAATATAGTGGCAAAAGATAAAGATATAAAATATGTAGTAGTATCAGCGCCGGGAAAGCGCTTTGATGAGGACAGCAAGATTACAGATCTGCTGTATCTCTGCAAGACCCATATAGAGCATAAGATACCTTATCAGCAGATATTTCAGGTGATATGTGACAGATTTATGGCTGTGGAAGTCAACCTGGGAGTTGATGTTGATTTGAAAAAGGAATTCAATGAAATAAAGAAAAATCTTGAAGAGGGGGCAACAGCGGACTATATAGCCAGCAGAGGAGAATATCTCAACGCTATTTTGATAGCGGCTTACCTTGGATATGATTTCGTGGATTCAGCTAAAATGGTGAAGTTCGATGAAAAAGGCAGATTTATGGAAGAACTCACTGATAAAGCTATAAAGAAAGAACTGAAAAATCATGAGAGAGCTGTGATACCCGGTTTTTACGGTTCCAAAACGGATGGCGCGATAAAAACTTTTTCGAGAGGAGGTTCGGATATAACGGGAGCACTCGTAGCGAGAGCTGTGCAGGCTGACGTATACGAAAACTGGACTGATGTATCCGGGTTCCTCATGGCAGATCCCCGAATCGTAGATAATCCTAAGCCTATAAGTACAGTTTCATATAAGGAGCTGAGAGAACTTTCTTACATGGGAGCTTCTGTGCTTCATGAAGATGCCATATATCCGGCAAGAGTAGCCAATATTCCTATCAATATAAGGAATACCAACAGGCCGGATGATCCGGGGACGATAATAACTTCAGAGCCTGCAAAGCTGGAGGAGGGGCAGATAATAGCCGGGATAGCAGGCAGTAAGGATTTTACTGTAATAGCCATGTATAAGAATCTTATGAGCAGCGAGAGAGGTTTTATCAGAAAAATGACAGGTATACTTGAGGACTTTGATATACCTATTGAACATATACCGAGCGGAGTGGATACTCTGTCGGTGGTTATTGACAATAAACTTATCGATGGTAAAATAGATGATATTCTTGAAGAATTTGAAAGACAGCTTAAACCTGATCATCTGGAAGTTTTTCATAACATAGCATTGATTGCGATAGTAGGATACGGAATGTCTTACAGAACGGGAGTATCTGCTAAACTGTTCACAGCGCTTGCAGATGAGAATATCAACGTCAGGATGATAGATCAGGGTTCCAGCGAGATGAATATAATAGTAGGAGTTGAAAACAAGGATTTTGAAAATGCGATACGCGCTATATACAATGCGTTTGTATGCTGACGAAAGCAAAGCTTTTGGGAGGAAAGAGTGTTTATAAAAGAAATAATATTAGTATGTTATTTGTTATGCATAATATTCGGTGTATCGGGGCTTACGATAGCGCTTCTGGTGCAGAATAAAGGAAAATCCGGCATGGGGCGGGCTATGATAATGTTCCTTGCCGGTATTCTTGTGATATGTTGTTATGACATGGCTATATACTATACCGACTATGTTCTGGGAGGTCTCAGCAACCTTAAGGTGCTGAGGATAGGTAACAGCATCATAGCCGGAACTATATGCCTTTGGATAATACTTCAAGGGAAAATAATAAACAGAGAAGCTCTTTCTCTTCTTGATAAAGCAGTACAGAAATATTTGATTTTCTATATGGCTCTTTGGCTTCTTTTGACATTTGCTCTCAATGTAGAGCAGTTTTACACTATTAAGTGGCTGCTTCTGGCGACGGATATAATACTGATAATTGCTTCGGTGACGGCATCTGTCGGACATATAATGTATTCTGTCACTACTGAAAAGAAGATAGACTTATATTATATGATAATAGTGACCTCGATGCTTATATGGAACTATTTGTCTTATTTCTGGAGTGAAACGTCGGTTTACTGGGGAAACAGCAGATTCATAAGGGAGCCGATGGATCTTACAGTAGTATTTTGGCTCATTATAAGTATAGCGTCGCTCATATATGAATATAAAGAGGATTTTATACCGGTGTTCGGGAAAGATTCAGGAGAAGAAAAAGGCAGGAAAGACCTGAAAGAGCGCATAGAAGAAATCTGTGAACAGTACAAGCTCACGCCGAGAGAAAAAGAGTTTATAGATCTGATATACAGCGGCAAGAGCAATAAGGAGATCGCAGAAATACTTTTTCTGTCGGAAAGTACAGTAAAGACTCACATATATAATATATTCAGGAAAATGAATGTTAAGAGCAGAGTGGAAGTAATATATATAGTGAATGAAGAAAAAAGCGAGGATGAGAAAAAGGGACAGATAAATGATTAAATAAAAAATTGCCGCAGCTTTAAGCAGCAGCGGCAATTATTTTTTCGTAATTATCCTGTTTTGTGATGATAACGCTGTATCCTATATCAACTATCCACCATGTTCCAAGAGTGAGTAATATCATTGCGAGCTTGCAGAGGAATACTTTTATTCCGCCCTGATAAAGGCGGTCAATGCCGATTATTCCCAAAAATATAGATAAGATACAAGCTATTACAGGGTTTTTAAGAGAAACTTTGCTTGCAAGTTTGTCATCTGCCTTCATAAGCTGTGCAACTTCTTCCTGATGGTTTTTACCTACGTATTTTGCGATGCTGTTAACGTCCATATGTATTTCTTCCTTTCCTGAGCATTAGTTTTTTGGAAAATTCCAATGAAAATATTATCAGATAACTAAGTGCGAGTAACTCCGTAAAAAGTATGAAATAGAGCAAAAAAAGAAAATAATAAAGTTGAAAAAGTAGTACTCAAAGTATTAGAAGATTGAAATTCCAACATTTCAAGGCTAATCGCAATATTGATGTTTATTTTTAGATATGGATAATGTATAATTATGTATCAGCAGCAATTTAGAATAAAAATACTGTATGAGTCTTGATCTTGATATAGTTTTAACATTTATTAACACTGTCATCACCAAAAGGAAACAATAAACTGATATACTGTATTAGTTTGTAAATTTCAGAAAGGGGAAACGATAAATGAGCCTTATGGAAAAGATTTTTGGAGACCTTAATGAGAAGGAAGTGAAAAAGGTTTCCAAAATAGCTGACAAGGTTATGTCTTATGATGAAGAGTTCCAGAAACTGACAGACGGACAGCTCAGAGAAAAAACTGAAGAGTTCAAAAAAAGGATCACAGGAGGAGAGAGCCTCGATGATATACTTCCGGAGGCATTTGCAGTATGCAGAGAGGGTGCATGGCGAAGCCTCGGAATGAAGCATTTTTACGTACAGGTAATAGGGGGGATAGTTCTTCATCAGGGAAGAATATCCGAAATGAAGACAGGTGAAGGTAAAACGCTGGTAGCTACTTTGCCTGCGTATCTGAATGCCCTTGAAGGAAAAGGTGTGCATGTCGTGACCGTAAACGATTATCTTGCTAAAAGAGATATGGAATGGATGGGCAAACTTTACACTTTTCTGGGGCTCACGGTAGGCTGCGTGATACACGGCATATCTGAAGAGGAGAGAAGAGCAGCTTATAACGCCGATATAACATACGGCACAAACAATGAATATGGATTCGATTACCTGAGAGACAACATGGTAATATACAAAGAGCAGATGATGCAGCGCGGACTCAACTACGCGATAGTCGACGAGGTGGACTCCATATTGATAGATGAAGCGAGAACTCCTCTCATAATATCGGGAAAAGGCGATAAGTCTACCGATATGTACAAAAAAGCGGATTCCTTTGTACGTACACTGAAGAGAGATGAAGATTTCACTGTGGAAGAAAAGGAAAAACAGATATCTCTCACAGAAGACGGCGTAGAAAAATGTGAGAAGTATTTTGGCGTAGAGAACTTCTCGGACCCTGAAAATATGGAAATAAACCACCATGTGCTCCAGGCGCTTAAAGCGAGAAACATGATGAAAAGAGATGTCGATTACATCAAAAAAGACGGTGAGATCATCATAATAGATGAATTCACAGGACGAATGATGTTCGGCAGAAGGTACAGCGACGGACTTCATCAGGCGATAGAAGCAAAGGAAGGAGTGCTGGTAAGGTCTGAATCCAAAACCCTTGCTACCATAACTTTGCAGAATTACTTTAGAATGTATCAGAAGCTTGCAGGTATGACAGGTACGGCTAAGACGGAGGAAAGCGAGTTCAGAGATATATACAATATGGACGTAGTCGTTATACCTACCAACAAGCCTGTTGTAAGAGAAGATCTCAAAGACGCAGTTTATTCTACTGAAAAAGGCAAATTCAAATCAGTAGTCGATGCTGTAGAGGAAGCGCATAAAAAAGGGCAGCCTGTACTTGTGGGTACCGTTTCCATAGAGAAGTCGGAGCTTATAGCTGATGCCTTAAGAAAACGGGGAATAAAGGACTTCAATGTACTCAATGCAAAGCATCATGAGCAGGAGGCTCAGATAATAGCGGAAGCCGGACGTCTCGGAGCTGTGACGATAGCCACCAATATGGCAGGAAGAGGAACAGACATAATACTCGGAGGAAATCCTGAGTTCGAAGCAAGACGTGAAATGGCAAAAGAAGGATACGATGAAGAGGCGATCTCCTTTGCCACCGGATTTGTTCAAAGCGATGATCCTGAGCTGATAGAGGCAAGGGAAACTTTCAACAGACTGCACGATAAATATAAAGAAGAAAGAAAAGAAGAACAGGAAAAGGTAAAAGAGCTGGGAGGACTTTATATAATAGGTACAGAACGTCATGAATCCAGACGTATAGACAACCAGCTCAGAGGACGTTCAGGAAGACAGGGTGACCCTGGTACGACCCAGTTCTGCGTTTCGATGGAGGACGACCTTATGCGTCTGTTCGGAGGAGAGAGGATGCAGTCGGTGGTTCAGAAGCTGGGAGTCGAAGAAGATGAAGCCATTGAGTCGGGCTTTATAACTAAACAGATAGAAAATGCCCAGAAAAAAGTAGAGGGAAAGAACTTCTCCATAAGAAAATATGTATTGCAGTACGATAATGTCATGAACAAACAGCGTGAGATAATATACGGTGAACGAAAGAAAGTACTGTTTGGAGAAGATCTGCGCGAAGACCTGGTATCGATGACCCATGAACTCATAGATGAGATTGCGGACCCTATAGTGATGGCATCTAAATTTCCTGAAGAATGGGATTTTGATACCTTGAATAAATCGCTTAGGAAGCTTACTCCTAAGTTTGAGCCGCTTGAATTTGACGAAGAAACTTTGTCCGATATGGATGAAGAAAGCCTCAAGGCAGGGTTGTATGCAGATTTTGAAGACCTTTACAAAGCAAAGGAAGAGGAGATTGGTGAAGACAAGCTGCGTGAAGTCGAGAGGATGATCCTCATAAGAGTAGTAGACAATAAGTGGATGGATCATATAGATGCTATGGATCAGCTCAAGAGCGGTATAGGGCTCAGAGGTCTCGGCGGTCAGGACCCTGCCGCCGCTTATGCTCAGGAAGGCTTCGATATGTTTGAGATGATGATTCATTCTATAAAAGAAGATTTTGTCAAGTTCTGCTACAATGTAACGGTACAGACAAAAACTGAAAGAAAGAATGTAATGGGAAGCGGTGAAGGCAGAAAAGAAGAATTTGAGGATGAGTCTGCTGTGCAGCCGGGAGGCGGTGATGCTCAGATACCTCGCCAGGCGGCAGTGCCTAAGAGGGAGAACAAGCAGCAGACCGTCAGAAGAGAGACACCTAAAGTCGGCAGGAACGATCCATGTCCATGCGGCAGCGGTAAAAAATATAAACATTGCTGTGGGAGGAATTGACACAGTGAACGAAGTGAGCTGATGTAATTCCCCCGTCATATGTCGCAGGACTTTAGTCCGTGGCGACCAACGACGCAAGGAATTGACACAGTGAACGAAGTGAGCTGATGTAATTCCCCCTGTTGAATAACGATGAAAGGAATTGATATATGATACAGACAGAACAAATAAAGAGCTCTCTGCCTGCGCTGCGGAAAGTTCTCAAAGAGGCAGGTGAGTCCCTTTGACCGGGACAAACTTGAAGCCAGGCTTGCTGAAATAGAAGAAGAAATAAGCAGACCGGGATTTTGGGACGACGCGGAATCAGCTCAAAAGTACATGAAAGAAAAAAAATCCATAGAAGACAATCTTCAGACCCTCGATAAACTCGGACAGAGACTTGAGGATCTTGAGGTGCTCGTCGAGATGGCGGAAGAGGATGGAGATGAAGAGACGGCCAACGAAGCTGAGGATGAATTCAAAGCACTTTCCGATGATCTTGAGAGCCTCAGGCTGAAGACGCTTCTGAACGGTAAATACGATAAAAACAATGCCATAATATCGGTGCACGCAGGCTCCGGAGGGACAGATGCTCAGGACTGGGCGGAAATGCTGTTCAGGATGTACACGAGATGGTGTGAGAAAAAGGGTTATAAGGCGAAGCTGATAGATATGCAGGACGATACAGAGGGCGGTATAAAAAGCGCGACGCTTCTGGTAGAAGGTGAAAATGCGTACGGATATCTAAAGAATGAAAAGGGCGTGCACAGGCTTGTTAGAATATCGCCTTTCGACTCGTCCGGTAGAAGGCATACATCATTTGCATCCCTTGACGTGACCCCGGAGATCGATGAAGATGTGGATGTGAAGATAAACCCTGATGATTTGAGGATAGACACTTTCAGGTCCAGCGGAGCCGGCGGTCAGCATGTAAACAAGACTGACTCGGCAATAAGGATAACCCATATACCGACCAATATAGTGGTGACTTGTCAAAACGAACGTTCTCAGCATCAGAACAAAGATACTGCGATGAAACTGCTCATGTCAAAGCTGATAGAACTGAAAGAACAGGAAAAAAAGGAAAATCTGGAAGAGCTTAAAGGAGACTACAGCCAGATAACATGGGGAAGCCAGATAAGATCCTATGTGTTCCATCCATACACTATGGTCAAAGACCACAGGACCGGGGCGGAAGTCGGCAATGTAGATGCAGTGATGGATGGAGATATAGATTACTTTATAAATGAAAAACTTAAGCAGAAGGAGTAGAACAGATGGATATTGCAGGAGTTCTTGCCTCGGAGTTCGGGATAAAGAGAAAACAGGTGGAAAATACGATAGCTTTAATAGATGAGGGGAATACGATCCCATTTATAGCAAGATACAGGAAAGAGGCTACCGGGGCGCTGAGCGACGAAGTGCTCAGAACTCTTGATGAAAGGCTTGCCTACCTTCGAAATCTTGAAGAGCGGAAAGAAGAAGTATTAAGGCTCATAGACGAGCAGGGCAAACTTACGGAAGAACTTGAAAATGAGATAGAAAAAGCAGAGGTCCTTCAGAGAGTGGAGGACCTCTATAAACCTTATAAAAAGAAAAAGGCGACGCGGGCATCAAAGGCAAAGGAGAAAGGCCTGGAGCCTCTGGCGCTTTTGATATGGGAACAGTCGGATGATGCAGAGACTCCTCAGGAAGCTGCGAAGTCATATATAAATGAAGAAAAAGGTGTGCTTTCTGCACAGGATGCGCTTAAGGGTGCGAAGGACATCATTGCAGAGATGATCTCCGATGATCCCGACCTTACGGCAGATCTGAGGAAAAAGACGGCTGAAACCGGAACGGTAGACTCGGAAGCTGTGGATGCGGAAGAGAGCACTGTATATGACATGTATTACGATCATAGTGAAAAGATAGAAAAGATCCCGAATCACCGTGTGCTTGCCATAAACAGAGGAGAAAAGGAAAAGAAGCTCAAAGTGAAGATCTCCGTTGATACTGATAAAATGGAAAATATGATATGCAAGAGGATTATAAAAGATGACTCATCAGTGTTTGCGGATATTTTAAGAGAAGCGGCGGCAGATGGATACAAAAGGCTGATGGCGCCGTCCATAGAAAGAGAAATGCGCGGCATGCTGACGGAGAGAGCAGAAGGTGAAGCCGTAAAAGTTTTTGCGAAAAACACAGAAAAACTTTTAATGGTGCCGCCTGTGAAAGGTGCAAGGATCATAAGCATAGACCCGGGATACAGGACGGGATGCAAAGTGGCAGTTATCAATGAAACGGGGAAACTGCTGGCATACACCACAGTATTTCCGACAGAGCCGAAAAATGATGTAAAGGGAACGGAAGCGGTCTTAGGCAAGCTTGCTGATAAGTTCAAGATAAACACGATAGTCATAGGAAATGGTACGGCATCGAGAGAAACAGAAGAGGTCGTAGCCGAGTTCATTAAGAAAAGCGGACGTGACATCAAATATACGATAGTAAATGAAGCGGGAGCATCTGTATATTCTGCGTCCAAGCTGGCGACAGAAGAATACCCCGATTTGGATGTTACCGTAAGGGGAGCCATGTCTTTGGGAAGACGACTGCAGGATCCGCTTGCGGAGCTGGTAAAGATCCCGACAAAGAGTATAGGCGTTGGACAGTATCAGCACGATATAAACCAGACATATCTTGAAAAAGCTCTTGATGATGTGGTGGAAAACTGTGTAAACCGTGTCGGTGTAGATCTGAATACCGCATCTGCTCCGCTTCTCGCACGTGTTGCCGGCATAAATTCAGGCATAGCAAAAAATATAGTAGCATACAGAGAGGAGCACGGATCTTTCAAAGAGAGAAAAGAGCTGAAGAAAGTTGCAAAACTTGGAGATAAGACTTACAGTCAGTGTGCCGGATTCATGAGGATCGCGGGAGGTACGAACCCGTTAGACAGTACGGCAGTACATCCTGAATCCTACAAGGCGGCTGAAATAATGCTCAAAACTCTCGGCGTAGACAAGTCTGAACTGCAGCACGGAGGAATAGCTGATATAGAAAAAAGGATCAAAGACGTCTACGGAAAAAATGCAGGGAAAAGCGAAAACGCAGGAGGCAGGCGCGTAAAAGATCTTAAGGCTCTAAGTGCTTTTGGCAAGAAGAAAGAGGACTCGGCAGAAGTTTTGTCGCGGGCAATGGAAAATATGGCGTCAGATCTTGATATAGGAGTTCCTACACTTAAAGATATAGTAGATGAGATGAAAAAACCGGGAAGAGACCCGAGGGAAAATGCACCGGCAGTTGTTTTCAGAAGAGATGTAAAATCTTTTGAGGATCTGAAAACAGGTATGGAGCTTGAGGGAACGGTGAGGAACGTAGTGGATTTCGGAGCATTTGTGGACATCGGAGTGAAAAACGACGGTCTGGTACACATATCCGAAATGAGCTCGGGTTATGTTAAGCACCCTATGGATGTAGTATCTGTAGGAGATACTGTTAAAGTAAAAATATTGACGATAGACAGGGAGAGAAAAAAGATCGGGCTGACCATGAAACTGTGATATAATGCGGATGAGAGACGTTTTGTATACAGTATTTATAAAAATACAGGCTTGTATTAAGCTGCTATATGTGGTATTATTCCTACGATGATGTTTTACCATCTTTATGTCATTTAAGGAAAAGGAGAGACAGAATATGGGTGCCATAGTAGATTCGTTTGTAAGTTTGTGGGGCGATACCGGACTGGCGAACTTCACATACCAGAACGGAATAATGATTGTAGTATCGTTTATTTTCTTATATCTTGCAATCAGAAGAGGATTTGAGCCTCTGCTTCTCGTACCGATAGCTTTCGGTATGCTTCTTTCGAACTTGCCGATGACAGGCATGTTCATTCACGACTTTGAGATAACGAACTCAGCTCAGCTTTCGGATGCAGGTATATTCACAGCGTTTTATGCGCTCAAACCTATAATACCATCCCTTATATTCTTAGGGGTAGGATCAATGACCGACTTCGGTCCGCTCATTGCAAATCCTAAGTCGTTGATAATGGGTGCGGCTGCTCAGCTTGGTATATTCTTCGCATTCTTCTCAGCTATAATCCTCGGATTCAATGCTCAGGAGGCTGCTTCCATAGGTATCATCGGCGGAGCCGACGGTCCTACGGCTATTTACTTGACTACGAAGCTTGCTGATCATCTGCTCGGACCTATAGCGGTTGCGGCATACTCATACATGGCGCTCGTACCTGTAATACAGCCGCCTATCATGAAGGCTCTTACCACTAAGAAGGAAAGAGAGATCAAGATGGAACAGCTCAGAGTAGTATCTCAGAGAGAAAAGATACTCTTCCCTATCGCAGTTACTACAGTAGTAACACTTCTGCTTCCATCGGCAGCGCCTCTTATCGGTATGCTGATGCTCGGAAATCTCTTTAAAGAGTGCGGAAGAGTTGGAAGACTTGCTGATACTGCAGGAAATGCTCTCATGAATATACTGGTAATACTGCTGGGAACATGCGTAGGAGCTTCAGCTACAGGAACTACATTCCTTACAGCTTCTACTCTTAAGATAGTAGTGCTCGGAGTACTTGCTTTTGCAGTAGGTACTGCAGGCGGTGTTCTTATCGCTAAGCTGATGAACGTATTGGCTGGCGGAAAGATCAATCCTCTCATCGGATCTGCAGGTGTATCCGCAGTTCCTATGGCAGCTCGTGTATCGCAGATCGAAGGTCAGAAGGCAAATCCTTCAAACTACCTGCTGATGCATGCCATGGGTCCTAACGTAGCCGGCGTAATAGGCTCGGCAGTTGCTGCGGCAGTAATGCTGTCTATGTTCGGCGGATATTGATGATAGTGCAGCTATATAAATATACTAAAATCTCTGAAATCATTTTTATACACCGGAAAACCGGGCGGTTGAATCCGCCCGGTTTTCTTTTAAAGGGAGCAGGATCATGAATAATATAGATACAGTGCTTTTTGATTTTGACGGGACAGTGATGAATACTAATCAAGTGATACTAATGTCGTGGCAGCACACTTTCAAGACTATAGAAAACAGATTGGAAGATGAAAAAAAATTGATACAGACCTTTGGGGAGCCTCTGGAAGACACTATGAGAAAATTTTTCCCGGATGTACCTGTTGAAGAAGCCATAGAGATCTATAGAAGTTATCATAGGGACAATTTTGGAGAGCTTATAAGCCTGTTTCCCGGCATGAAAGAGCTGTTTGCTGAACTTAGAGCTAAAGGATATAAGTTGGGAATGGTAACTTCCAGGCTCAGGCAGACCACATCTCAGGGACTTGAAAAGTATGAGATAAATGAATATTTCGATGTGGTGGTGACTGCCGATGATACGAAAAAGCACAAGCCTGATCCGGAACCTGTTTACATAGCTTTGAAAAAACTGGGATCGGCTCCGCAAAGCAGCATTATGCTCGGAGACACTATGTACGATATTTTATGCGCGAAAAACGCCGGAGTCAAATCAGTGCTCGTATCGTGGTCGGAAGCTCTCGATGCAGACGGAGATTTTGGGAGTGATGCTCCCGATTATGTGATACATAAGGCTGAGGATCTGCTTGAGCTGCTCGGTGAAAAATAATATGAGTGCAGCTCCGCTCTGTGATATTAAGAAGGATATGTAGAGGAAAAAGCCATACCGCTGCGGCAAGTTGACTTTTTCCTTTTTTTATTGTATTATATAAATGCTTTGATAATCAAAGTATTTGATAGTGAAATTAAAAGAAAGGGCGAATGAATGAGCGTAAAAATAATTGGTATTGGGAAATATCTTCCTGAGAGAATAGTGGTAAACGATGAAATATCCAATCATGTAGATACAAGTCATGAATGGATATATGACAGAACGGGAATAGCTCAAAGACACGTTGCCACTAACGAAAGCTCCCTGGATATGGCGGCAAGAGCGGCAGAGCAGGCTCTTGAGGGAATAGACCGGGAATCCGTGGGTCTTGTGGTGTTTGCCACGATCACTCCGGATCACATCACTCCGAGCATGGCTGCAGAGATAAAAAAAGCGCTTGGGCTTACTAATGCTGTAGCATTCGATATCAACGCAGCGTGCAGCGGATTCATCTATGCTATGTGGATAGCAGAGTCGCTTATGAACGGGAGCATACCGGCAGGGGAGCATGCGGAAGGAGCCGGCAGGGCTCTCGTGATAGGAAGTGAGAGACTTACAAGGATAACCAACTGGGAAGACAGGGAGACCTGTATACTGTTTGGAGACGGAGCGGGAGCGGCAGTTCTCGAGAAAGCTTCAGAAGGGCGGGGTATATTGTCTACCTATGTTAAAAATTACGATGATGAAAAAGAAGCGATAACATGTAAAGCAAATTATATAAATTCTCCTTTCTGGGAGGATGATCTGACGCCGGAGCCTCTTAAGATGAAAGGCAGAGTCGTTTTCAAATTTGCTGTCGGAGCTGTGGAGGAAGTGCTCAAGGGAGCACTTGATAAGGCGAACATGACCTATGATGATGTAGATTGGTTCGTGCTTCATCAGGCCAACGGGAGGATAATACAGGCGATAGCTCAGAAAATAAAGCAGCCTCTCGACAAATTCCAGATAAGCATAGAGAAAAGCGGCAACGTTTCATCGGCGACAGTGCCTATGGCGCTTTTCGATCTGAAGGAAACAGGCAACCTTAAGAAAGGCGATATAGTAGCGTTGGTAGGATTTGGCGGCGGACTCTGCGCCGCATCAGCTATAATAGAGTGGTAAACAGAGGTTAGCAGTTGAATCAGGAGGTATGTATGGTAAACGTTTGTGAAATCTTGGGTACGAAGTACCCTATAATCCAGGGAGCTATGGCGAGGATCGCAGAATACAATCTGGCTTCTGCCGTAAGCAACGGAGGAGGTCTTGGAATAATAGCCGCAGGAGGTCAGAGCGCCGATTGGCTGAGAGACCAGATCAGAAAAACCCGCGAACTTACGGATAAGCCTTTCGGAGTCAATATAATGCTGCTGGCGGATAACGTGGATGAGCTGATGGATGTAGTGTGCGAGGAAAAGGTGCCGGTAGTAACTACAGGCGCGGGAAATCCGGGGAAATATATATCAAAGCTGAGGGAGTGCGGCATAAAGGTCATACCCGTAGTGGCCAATGTAACCTTGGCTATCCGTGTAGAAAGAGCAGGAGCCGATGCTGTAGTGGCTGAAGGAACAGAAGCAGGAGGACATATTGGAGAGACGACTACGATGGCGCTTGTGCCTCAGATGGTAGATGCGCTTAAAATACCTGTTATAGCAGCAGGAGGTATCGCTGACGGAAGAGGTATAGCGGCGGCTTATATGCTTGGAGCGAAAGGCGTACAGGTGGGAACGAGATTCCTTGTTGCTGATGAATGCATAGTAGCTCAGGGCTATAAAGATGCCATAATCAAAGCGAAGGACTCATCGACAGTTGCTACAGGAAGAAGCACAGGCCATCCTGTAAGAATAATAAAAAATAAGCTTGCAAGAAAGATATTGTCGCTGGAAAAGCAGAATGCGCCTGAAGAAGAGATAAACGAACTTTGTACAGGAACGCTGGCGGCAGCCGTAAGGGACGGAGATGCCGACAACGGTAATATAATGTCCGGGCAGATCGCAGGACTGGTAAATAAAGAGCAGTCTGCTGCGGAGATAATTGAAGAGATGTTCAAGGAGGAGAGAGAGATTTATGAAGATAGGAATAGTATTTGCAGGGCAGGGAGCGCAGTATAGCGGAATGGGAAAGGATCTTTATGATTCTTATCCTGAAGCCAGGAAAGTTTTTGATACAGCTGGAGAACAGGTAAAGGAATGGTGCTTTGAAGGAGACGAGGAGACGCTCAAGCAGACTCATGTCACTCAGCCGACGGTGTATACAGTAAGCATGGCTGCATATGAAGCTTTTTTATCTGAGCTCAAAAAGAACGGCCTTGATGAAAAAGTGGAAATAAGCGCTGTTGCCGGATTCAGTCTTGGCGAATATTCGGCTCTTACAGCAGCAGGTGTTATAGAGGATATCGGCGAAGGTGTGGATATCGTGGCAAAGAGAGGTGTCCTCATGAAGGAGGCCGGCCTTGATGAAAACGGTGAAAACAAAGGTGCGATGGTAGCGGGCCTCGGCAAGAGAGAAAAGATCCTGGAAGCCGTTGAACAGGCAAGAGAAGACGGTATCCTTGAAGGAGTAAACTTCAACTCTCCTAAGCAGACAGTAGTAGCGGGAGATAAGGAAGCCATAGAGAGATTCTGCAAGGTGGCGGCAGAAAACAAGATAAAAGCTATCCCTTTGAGTGTCAGCACTGCTTTTCACAGTCCGATGATGGTTCCGGCAGCTGAAAAACTCAAGGATGTTCTCATGGAAGTAAAATTAAAAAAGCCTGAAAAAACTGTATATGCAGACTTGACTGCAGATGATTACATGAAAGACTACGATGGAGGAGATCTGCAGGCATACCTTGTGGATATAATGTCAAAACAGGCGATGAGCCCGGTATACTGGGAAGAGATCATAAGAAAATTTGAAGCTGACGGCGTTAAGGCTATGGTGGAGATCGGACCGGGAACTACCCTTACCGGCCTTACAAAAAAAACATGCAAAGGTATTGAAGCTCTCAACGTGGAAAACGTTGAATCTTTGAGTGAAACCGTATCCAGGATAAAAGAACTGGCTGACGGAGAGTAAAGAAAGCAGGTGTGGATATGTTAAAAGGAAAAACAGCAGTTATTACAGGCGGTGTAAGAGGCATAGGTAAATGCATAGCTGAGACATTCTGTAAAAACGGTGCTAACGTTATAATCTGCGATATCAGCAGTAAAGAGGCCGCTGATCAGACTGAAGCGGAACTCAAAGAATTCGGCACGAGAGTCAGAATGGTAAACGGAGATATAACAGATCCGCAGACAGCTGTGAATGTAGCTCAGATAATAAAAGATGAATTTGACAAGAAAGTAGACATTCTTGTAAACAACGCAGGAATAACCAACGACAAACTCATGATAAAAATGAGTCCTGAGGATTTTTCAAGAGTTATAGATGTCAATCTGAATGGATCTTTTTATATGACTAAAGAGATATCAGCGCTCATGATAAAGCAGAGAAGCGGCTCCATAATCAGTATGTCATCTGTATCAGGACTTAAAGGAAATCCTGCGCAGGTAAACTACAGTGCATCGAAGGCAGGACTTGTGGGAATGACTAAGTCGGCAGCAAAGGAACTTGGAAGAAGGGGCATAAGAGTCAATGGTATAGCTCCGGGATTTGTTGAAACAGATATGACGGCTGTACTTACAGAAGAGCAGAAAGCAGGAGCTGCTAAAAATATAAGCATGCAGAGGATGGGAGAGCCTCAGGATATAGCAAACGCAGCGCTGTTCTTAGCATCGGATCTGAGTTCGTATATTACAGGACAGATAATAGCCGTAGACGGCGGAATAATAATGTAAAGGGTGATCGGAGGATAAAGATATATGGAAAAGAGAGTAGTAGTTACAGGACTTGGCGTCGTATCGCCGGTAGGGAACAACGTTGATGCAATGTGGGATTCCATAAAAAATGGAAGACACGGTATTGCGGAAATAACGAGATTTGACCTTGAAGGTCATAAAGTCACTCTGGCAGCGGAAGTAAAAGACTTTGACTTTGGAGATAAGAGAGCTGCAAAGAGACTTGATATAGCAGATCAGTATGCGCTTACTGCAGCGCGTGAAGCGATAAGCGACAGCGGTATCGTCAGCGGAGAAAATGTGGATCCGGATAGATTCGGAATATACGGAGGTACAGGTATAGGCGGTATTGCAACTATGGAGCATGAAGTGACCAAGTGTGTAAAGAAAAATACGCCGGGAAGAGCGTCAGCCCTTCTCATACCTATGGTAATGCCTAATGCGATAGCTGGAAACATTTCAATGGAATTCAAAGCTCAGGGACCGAGCTTCGGTATAGTATCGGCCTGTGCTGCCGGTACTCACAACGTTGGTGAAGCTTATAGAAATATAAAGCATGGCTACAATGATGTAATACTGGCAGGCGGAGCAGAATCAGTGCTTTCACCTGTATGCTTTTCCGGTTTTTCAAATATGACGGCGATGAATCCTACAAAAGATCCGGACAGAGCTTCCATACCGTTCGATGTTGAAAGAAACGGCTTCATACTTGGAGAAGGTGCAGGCTTCCTGGTACTTGAAGAGCTTGAGCATGCAAAAGCAAGAGGTGCAAAGATATACGGAGAGATAGTAGGATACGGAGCAACATCCGATGCATACCATATAACTTCGCCGGCACCTGATGGAGAAGGCGCAGCAAAAGCTATAAAGATGGCTATAGATGATGCAGGCATCACTCCGGAGGATATAGATTATATAAATGCTCACGGAACGGGAACTCCTTACAACGATGCTTTTGAAACACTTGCAATAAAGAAAATTTTCGGAGAAGATACAAAGGTGCCTGTAAGCTCAACCAAGAGCATGACGGGACATCTTCTCGGCGCAGCAGGAGGTCTTGAGGCTGTAATATGCGCCAAGACTATAGTTGAAGGATTTATACCTCCTACAATAGGTCTTAAAAAGCCTGATCCGGAACTTACTCTTGACTATGTTCCAAACGAAGGAAGAGAAGCCAATATAAACTATGTTCTTTCCAATTCCCTGGGATTCGGAGGACATAACGGAACGCTGATAATGAAAAAATTTGCGGAATAAGAGTAAAGATGAAAATGTCGTAGAGAAAGGAAGATAAGCATGCTTCTTAACAAAGAACAGATAAAAGAAATAATACCGCATAGAGAGCCGTTTCTGCTTGTAGATGAAGTAGAGGAACTCAATGTGGGAGAATCGATCGTTGCCAGAAAATATGTCAGGGAAGATGAATATTACTTCCAGGGACATTTTCCGGGAAGACCTATCATGCCTGGAGTGCTGATAGTTGAATCGCTTGCTCAGGCAGGAGCTATAGCAGTGCTTTCCATGCCTGAGAACAAAGGTAAACTCGCTGTTTTCGGAGCTATAAAAAATGCTAAATTCAAAAAACAGGTGACGCCGGGAGATGTTCTCACTCTCAAAGTGACCCTTGACAGACTTAGGAAAAATGCGGGTACAGGTCTTGCTGAAGCTTATGTAGGTGATGAGCTGGCGTGCAAATGTGAGATAATGTTCGCGTTTAGTTAAAATAAAAAGGTCAGGAGATAATCATTGGATAAAAATGTAAAGAAAATATACGAAACAATGAGCGGTCTCTTTAAAATAATTCACAAGCTTCAGGATGAAAATCTGAAGAATTCCGATTTTGCAGACCTTTCGCGGACAGAGATACATGCCGTAACGGCAATAGGGATTGGGCGACCGAAAACCATGACTCATGTGGCGAATATTCTTGAGATAAAAGTGAGTACTCTGACGTCGACGGTTAATAAGCTGGTGAAAAAAGGTTATGTTGAGCGGCTTCGCGATGATAAGGACAGGCGCATCGTAAAGGTTGCGCTCACCGATAAGGGAGAGCAGGCCGCTCGTGAGTATGAGCAGTTTATGGAGAGGATCGTTAAAGGCGCTGTTTCGCAGGTACCTTTCGACAAGCTGCAGTATTTTGTATCGGCTATAGACAATATAAACCAGTATTTTATGGCAAAAAGCAGTATGGTGTACGTCAAAACATCACCATTCGAGCTGAAGCCTATAAAACTCGGACCTCATGAACTGCCTGTCCCTATAGTGCAGGCAGGGATGAGTATTTGTATAGCCGGCGCCGGACTGGCGTCATCTGTTGCTGCCGAAGGCGGTCTTGGTCTTATAGGAACGACGGATATAGGATACAGACGTCCTGATTATGAGAAAGACAGGCTGGCTGCAAACATAGAAGGAGTGCGTGAAGCGGTCAGCGAAGCCAAAAGGCGGCGCGATGAAGCTGGTGGCGGCGGACTTATAGGAGTCACTGTGATGTGGAGCAATCCAAACGCTCCTGCATATGTCGATGCAGCAGTAAAAAGCGGAGCGCAGGTGATCGTCACGAGCGGAAGCATACCGAGAGATCTTCCGAAGTACTGCGGCGACAAGAAAGTGGCTCTTGTACCTACGGTCTCCTCAAAACGGGCAGCTTCTGCCATAATAAGGACCTGGTCGCAGAAATACAATCGTATGCCGGATGGATTTATCCTGCAAGGACCTTTCGCAGCAGGGCTCCTCGGCTTCAGAGAGGACCAGCTCGACAGAGCGGAGCAGGAATGGCATAGAATTATAGCAGATATAAAATCTGAGCTTTCCAAGTTTGAAAACTGCCCTCTGATAGTAGGCGGCGGTATTTTTACAAAGGAAGACGCAGAGACGGCCTATAAGTACGGAGCCGACGGTTTCCTCATGGGAACCAGATTCGTTTTGACAGAGGAGTGCGATGCACCGGATGAATACAAGAAACGGTATTTGAACTGTGAAAGAAATGATGTTACAATAATCAGAAGTCCGATGAAAACATCTGTTAGAGCGATGAAGAACTCCTTTACCGACAGAGTAGCCGAAGGCAAGTGCGAGGACTATGATATATTTGAAGCGGTGAAACGCAGTGTAGAGGGGGATTACGACGGAGGGCTTATGTTTTGCAGTGAGCAGGCCGAAAGTATCGGAAGAATAGATACCGTAAAGGATGTTTTCAGGGAGTTTGAAACATAAACAAGTGAGGATATCCTATGCTTAACATTTACTACGGCAGTGAAAATATCGACAGAGAAAAATTCATATTTGAAAATATAAAAGGCAGGACTCTGCTGCTTGTACCGGATCAGTTTTCGTTGCAGGCAGAAAGAGATGCCTTTTTTTATCTTGGTAAAAAGGGTCTGATGGATCTGAGCGTCGTGGATTTTTCTTCACTGGGAAGCAAAGTGATAAGGGAAACCGATGGAGAACTTCCCGATATGATAGATAAGTATGGCAGGCATATGCTGCTTTCGAGGATAATAAGGAAAAACGGAGAGCGGCTCGGTATATATAGAGGCCTTAAGGATAAAGATTCATTTGCAGAGATGGTAAACGGATTTATTTCTGAAATGAAGAGGGCGGACATAGTGCCTGATATGCTTGAAGATGTAAGGGATTCTCTTGAAGAAAGCAGTCTCTTGAAGCATAAGCTGGATGATCTTCTGATGATATATCGGGAATATGAAAACGAAATAAAGGATAAATATACAGATTCCGAGGATTACATAGCATTCTACGGAAAAAGGATACTCTCCTCAGATCTTGTGGCTTCTTCAGATGTATGGATATACGGATTTGATACTTTTACACCCAAGAATTTTCTGGTGATGGAAAGGATATTGAAGACTGCCGGGAATCTGAACGTCGTAATGACATACAGTGACGATGTATACAGCGACAAAGCGTGTATGCTGGCCGATGAAAGCGGAGAGATGTTTTCTCTTACGCAGCATATTATTGAAAAACTGATGCTGACGGCAGAGGAGCTCAATGAAGATGTCAGGAAAATATCCCTGGAAAAATCAGAGAAGTATCACAGAAAAAACGTATGGCAGTCGGATAAGCCGGTGATATTGGCAGATACATCGAATATATACGCGGAGGCTGATAAAGCAGCTGCTTATATCCTTAAACTGGTGAGAGATGAGGGCTACAGGTTCAGAGATATAGCAGTGATATGCAATGATACTTCTGTAAGGACCGGTGTGCTGAGACGGACATTCATAAGATGGGGCATACCTGTGTTTGTTGATAAAAAGAGAAAGATCCTGCACCATCCTGCTGTAGGATTCATCCTTGCGCTGATGGAAGCTGCGTCTTTTGGGTACCGCAGTGAATCGATGATGAAACTGATGAAATCAGGATTCATGGGATTTGAAGAAGATAAAACAGAAGCACTGGAAAATTATATACAGCAGTTCAGAGTAAGGGGAGAAGCCTGGAAAAAACCTTTTTTCAGAGAAGGTGAGTCGTATACGGAGCAAGACCTGGAGAAGTTAAACGATATGCGACTTGTTATGACGGATCTTATAGAGAATGTAAAAGAAAGCATTGGCAGATACAATACGGCGGAAGAAAAGATAAAAGGCTTGTACAAATTCCTGAGCGAGAGTTTCAGGATGCCTGAAAGAATAGACGAGATGATGTCTGTACAGAGCCGGCAGGGGCTTGAGGAAGGCGCTGCGGAAACGGCTCAGAGCTGGAATGCCGTGTGCGATATATTCGATCAGATAACGGAGATTGCAGGGGAAGACAGAGTTTCAAACAAAGAATTGCTGAACCTTCTCGAAGCAGGTCTTTCGGAAGTTGAAATAGGTCTTGTGCCGGTAACTTCTGATACAGTTATTATAGGAACTATGCAGAGGACCAGGATCAGCAGGATAAAGGCTGTTTTGATCGTCGGTGCCAATGAAGGGATATTTCCTCTTGACGACAGTGATGAAGGACTTCTGAACGAGAAAGAAAAGAATGTGTTGGAAAGCTTTGATCTTGAAATGGTTAAAAGCGATGAGGTGATGAGGCGGGAAGAACGTCTTGCTATATACAGGATCTTATCTCTGCCCTCTGAAAAACTGTATATGAGCTTCAGCAGAACTGACGAAAAAGGCGAGGATTCAAACCCTTCTGAGATTTTTAGAAAGCTTTCTGCGGATATTAAGACGGAGGGGGATCTGGGAGAGAAGGACCCTATGGAGATGATAACATCCGCCGCAGGAACTTTGTCCTACATTGCAGATGCTTTCAGAAACTGTATGGATGATGGCGAAATAGATGATATCTGGCTTGAGACGGCCAGGTGGTACAAAGCGAATGATGCGGATGGATTCGGCAGGATAGCGAAAGGAATGATGTTTGACAATTCTGCGGCCAGTCTCGGTGAGAAGTTCGCTGATGCTCTTTACAGAGGGGACAGGGAACGCATGGAAGTCAGCGCTTCCCGGCTTGAAAAATACAGCAGCTGTCCTTTTTCCCATTTTATTTTGTACGGGCTTCATCCGGATGAGGCCCGCGTGTTTGAAATGGGTGCCCGCGAAACGGGAGACGTTTACCATGAATGTATTATGAAGCTGTCTCAGAAATATACGAAGGGCGATCCTTTTTCATGGGCAACGGTCACAGAGGAACAGTGCCTTAAGGATGTCAGAGAGATCATAGAAGCAGAAGCTGGCAATTACAGGGAAGGACTTCTGAAATACGGCAAAAATGAGAAGTACAGAACGGAAAGGATAATCGATATATGCAGTGAAGCTGTATGGTCGCTCGTAAAGCAGGTGCGAAAAGGAAATATAAAGGATATGTACTTTGAAAGGAGCTTCGGGGTAGGAAAGAGCCTGCCGCCTGTAAAAGTGGATGTGGGCGGCAAAGAAGTCGTGATAAGAGGCAAGATAGACAGGATGGATGTGCTCGATACGGGTGATGAGGCGCCGGATGCAGGGGGAGCTGTAAGGATAGTTGATTACAAGACGGGAGGAGATTCTGTCGACGTAGAATATTTCAGAAAGGGATACAAACTTCAGCTGATGGTGTACATGAAAGCGGCATCAGGAGAAAAAGAAAAACCGGCAGGAGTTTTTCTGTTCAAGATACATGAGCCCGATGCAGATGCCGACGCAAGATCCGTGAAGATCGGGGAAGAGGAAGCCCGCAAGAGGATAGAAGACTCCTACAGGATGGAAGGGATCGTAGTAAATGATCCGGATATGATAGAGGCTATGGATAAGGAGCTTGAAGAGAAATCGAGCGTTATCCCGATAAAGAAAGTCAGGAAAACGGGAGAATATGCACCCTCTGCCGGAGGATACCTGTTTACGGGAGAGGAGTTTGATGAGCTTTCGCATCAGGTGGATGTGCAGCTTGAGAGGATATGCAGAGAAATCTATGACGGAAATATCGATATAAGACCTAAGAGAGAATCGGTAAAGGATATGGATGGTAAATATAAGAACGCATGCAAATACTGCGGGTATAAAAGCATCTGCATGTTTGACACAGCTTTCAAAGGCTGCGGTTTTGAACAGGTGTGATATTTACGCCAGCTGCTTTCAGCGCATTAAATAAAATTTCAAGGCATTAAAAAATCCTTGTAAACACGTACTTACAAGGATTTATAATTGTTGGGCTATGGTGGAGCATAGGGGGATCGAACCCCTGACCTCATGACTGCCAGTCATGCGCGCTCCCAGCTGCGCCAATGCCCCGGATATGGAGCCACTGGCCGGGATCGAACCGGCCACCTGCACGTTACGAATGTGCTGCTCTGCCAGATGAGCTACAGTGGCATAACCATGCGCACATCTCAGGTGCGCACGTATTATTTTACTATGTGAAAAAACCTACGTCAATACGGACATTGAAAAATAATGATTATTTTTTCTTTCCCTAACCGGCGTTACTGTAAATCTTCTATCAGCTCGTCTATATCCTCATACTGCTGAGATTCTTCTGAATTAGGAGATATTGATGAAGGATTGTCGCTGGTGCCGAATATGAAGTAGCAGACTGCTGCGATCACAGCCATAGCAGCTACGACTATAGCAAAGGTAATGACGGATTTCTTTATTTTTCTTTTTCTTTCCGGATCATTTTTAGGGTCGTATGAATCTTCAACAGGCGTTTCAGCTCCGGATTTATCTTCAGGTGCATCCGGTGATTTGCCTGAAGCTTTGAGAGCGGCCTTTTCGGCTTTCATTTTCTCTTTTTCTTCTCTTTTCTTAGCTTTTTCAGCTTTTTTACGTTCTTTTTCTGCCTGCTTTGCAGCTTTTTTATCGGTGAATACTACAGGCTCTGCAGGCTCGGTCTGTTCGTCAGCTTCATTTGCGGCAGGCTCCGCAGTGTCCGCAGTTTTGCCTGCATCCGGAGCTTCTTCATGATGAAGCGGCCCTGCTTCAGGCTCCGGTGCATTTTCTGCGTTGTTCATAACATCTTTTATTACGGGAGCGCCGCCGGAATGCGTTTCAGCAGTGGACTGAACTGCTGCTGCATTTTCAGGTTTTGCGGCTTCTGAGACATTCGCAGCTGTCTGTGCGGCTCTGCGAGCTTTGAGATTTTCCACCTGACTGAAGATGGCGTTGAGTACTTTTTCATATTTAGCGTCATACGGCAGAACTTTTGATTCTCCGTCATATGTAAAGTAGTATGTATGATCGGCAGAATCATGTTTCAGGTTTTCCATTTTACTGTAAAAAAATTCTTTGCCGTCAAATGTGACAGATTTTGTAGTGAACTGAGCAATCTGCCCATTGGTTTTTATTTCTATGGTTTTCATATTTTCCCCCAACTTTATGGATTTTTATCAAAAAGATGGTCTTATCCTAAATAAGGATTATTAATTATGATATCCTCAATTGCATTGAAAAGTCAACCTTAATATGAAAAAATTACAAATTTTAGGAGACAAAACAATACATAGATGGTATAATACTTATGGTATATTGTTTGAACTTTTATGATTGAGGAGAAAAAAGAGGTTTTACATATGGATAAGAATGCTTTAACTGAGAAAAGAAGAGAAACCGTTATAGGACTTCTTAAAAATATGAACATAAAGAAAGTTGCTGACGGAGGATTTGACAAGGATGACGTATATGATTGTATGCAGCAGCTTTGCGACTTATATGAAAAAAACATAGAAGATCTTGAAAATGCGTACGAAAGTGAAATAGTTGCGCTGAAAGATAAGTACCAGAAATACGATGATAACAACGAATTGTATGTAAGTCTGATCATGGAAGCGAAGAAGAGCAGCAATGACATCATAAATCAGGCTAAAAATGAGGTTGAGACCATACTTGCAGAAGGCAAGGAAGAAGTTGCAAAACAGGAGAGCGAGCTTGAACAGATGCGTGTAGGGCTTGAAGCTGAAAAGCAGGCTATGAGCGATGAACTCAATGCGTCAAGGCAGGCTGTCGAAGCTGAAAAAGCTGCTATGAGAGCTGAGGTTGAAGCCGAAAAAGAAAAGCTCTCTGCGTTGAAGAACAAGTATAATCAGCAGATCAACGCAATGGAAGAAGAATTCAATGAGATCAAGACGAATATACTCAGAACATCGGGAAAGATAGACAGTCTGAAGAGCAAGCTTCCTGACGATGAAGCAGTGAGCTGGGATGTAATAGATGCGGCAAACGTAGTTGATTTCCCTGCGGAAGATATAGAAGTGGAGAAAACCTTTGAAAAACCGGAAGAAGTTCCGGCAGCTGCATTACATACGGAGATGCCTGCGGCAGATGCTGCCGTGACTGATGAGAATATGACAGCTGCGGAAGAGGAGCATTCGTTTGCAGAGGAAGCGGCTGCATATGAAAATAGGGAAAGTGAAGATGCACCGGGAGAGCTTACTCTTGAAGATCTGACAGGTCCCAAAGATTCGTTTGCTGAAGAGCCGGCAGACAAACCGGCAGACGATGGTGTGATCAATCTTGACAGTTTTGATATAGAACTTCCTGACCTCAGCGAATCCGAAGGCGGAGAAAAGAACGCTGAAGAGGAGATATCTTTTGAAGGTCTGGAAGATCTTTTCAAAGAAGAGAACAAGTAACGGGCCGGCGAGAGATATGGAAGAGCTGAAAAAGAAGATCCTCGAAGAAGGCGTTGCTATTGGAACTCAGATAGTAAAGGTTGATAATTTTCTCAATCATAAACTCGATATAAAATTTTTAGACAGGATAGGCTTTGAGTTCAGGCGCAGATTCGATGGAGTCGATATAAACAAAATACTCACTGTGGAGGCAAGCGGTATAGCTGTAGCGTGTATGACGGCGCCGCATTTTGGATATCCTCCTGTGGTGTTTGCAAAAAAATCCGTTCCCAGCACGATGACGGAAGGATTCTACAAGGCTGAGGCAAAATCTTTCACAAAGGGGACCGTTTCTGAATTCAGAGTGTCCGAAAGCTTTTTGAATGAATCTGATAAAGTGTTGATTATAGATGATTTTATGGCTCATGGGGAAGCTTCAATGGCGCTGCTCAATATAGCAAAACAGGCGGGTGCAGAAGTTGCGGGAGTAGGTGCTGTCATAGAAAAGGGTTTCCAGGGCGGAAGTTCCAAGATCCGAGAGGCCGGATGCAGGGTTGAATCTCTTGTGGTCATAGAGAAAATAGAAAACGGCAACATAACATTTGCGTAACGATGTATTGGTTTGCATCAATGCGTATAATAAAGGGAATGAATAAAATAAAGTTCGCTATATAGCGGACTTTATTCTTTTTTTGACAAAAAATTGCATTGCTCGCAGGTTTTTTTGTTGGCTACCGGCTGAATAAGCTTTATAATAATGGTATATTCTATTTTTACACACAAGAATACGGAGGAGAAACACAATGAAAAAAGTACTTGTATTGGTGCTGTCCATCGTAATGGTGCTGGCATTTGCGTCCTGTGGGGGAGACGACAGCGCAGATAACGGAGACAGTGTGAAAGTGGGCTGCATATTTCTCGGCTCTGTCAATGACGGGGGATTTTCACAATGTATGAACGAAGGTCTTGAAGCCGCCGCGAAAGAAAATGGCATGGAGCTCATAAAGAAAGAAAATGTAAGCGACAGCGACACTCAGGCATCAAAGGATGCGGCGACTAATCTCATCGACCAGGGATGTACTGTAATAGTCGGCTGTTCATATGGCTTCGGCGATGCACTTAATGAACTTGCGAATTCAGGAGAATATGACGATGTAACTTTCCTGCATTTCTCAGGTCCTTATCAGAATGAAACAAACCTTGAAAACTTCTTCGGGTCCATGGAAGAAGCAAGATATCTGAGCGGTATGGCTGCCGCAGCTACGAGCGAGACGGGAACTCTCGGATATGTAGCGGCTCATCCTTATACGGAAGTTCAGATAGGAATAAATGCCTTCACTCTCGGTGCACAGGCAGTAGATCCTGATGTTGAAGTAAAAGTTGTATATATCAACACATGGGGAGATGCTGAGCTTGAGAAAGCGGCGGCAGAGCAGCTTATAAGCGAAGGATGCGACGTCCTGACTTATCACGCAGACTCGACTGCTACACAGCTTGCAGCTCAGGAAGCAGGAGTTTATACTACGGGCTGGAACTACAACAACAACGTTGCAGGTGACTATTACATCACAGCACCTTACTGGGATATGTCGGCATACTTCACACCGACATTTGCTGCGATACTCGATGGAAGCTTTGCTCCTACGGGTAACCAGCCTTTCAGCAGCTACGGATCAATGGAAAGCGGACTTATACGTATAGATGATTTCGGCCCGGCTGTTCCTGAAGATGCTGTAAAACAGATCAACGAAGTCAAGGCTCAGATGGAAAACGGTGAATTCAAAGTATTCTCAGGTGAGATAATGTACAATGACGGAACTGTTCTCTGCAAAGACGGACAGGAGCTTACCGATCAGGAAATCTGGAAGATAAGCGGCGAAGTTGAAGGTGTAACGGCAACTTCCAATTAGTATACAGACAGAAATCTATAATAAAATGATGCAGTATGAGGGGAACCGTGCAGGTGCCCCTTATGCTGTTTATATGAGAAGCTTTGGTACATAGACGTTTTGGAGGGAAACAGTGGAGCAGAATTTTGCAATAGAAATGAAGAACATAAGCAAGACCTTCGGCTCTTTAAAAGCTAACGACAGTGTAGAGCTGTCTGTGCGTAAAGGAGAAGTACACGCCTTGCTTGGAGAAAACGGCGCAGGGAAATCGACGCTCATGAATATGCTGTCCGGAATATACACTCCTGATACGGGCACCATAAAAATAGATGGAGAAGAAGTGCATTTTTCTTCGCCTAAGGATTCCATCAAAATGAGAATAGGAATGATACATCAGCACTTTAAACTGGTTGACGTGATGACTGCAAAGGAAAATGTGGTGATAGGTCAGCCGGGAAGTTTTTTCATGCACGGGAAGGTGCTGTCGGAAAAAATAAAAGAGCTGTCTGATAAATACGGACTCGATATAGAGCCGGATAAAAAAGTTTACGATATGTCGGTGGGAGAAAAGCAGACTCTTGAGATCATAAAAGTGCTTTACAGAGGAGCCAATATCCTGATAATGGACGAGCCTACGGCAGTACTGACTCCTCAGGAAATCAAAAAACTCTTCCGTGTTATAAGAAATATGAAGGAAAAGGGATGTTCCATCGTTATAATAACCCATAAGCTGAACGAAGTGATGGAGATCTCAGACAGAGTGACAGTGCTTAGAAAAGGCAGGTCAGTAGGGACTGTCAACACAGATGAAGTTAAAGTGTCAACTCTCATAGAAATGATGGTCGGCAAAAAAGTTGACCTGTCAATAGAGAAGAAAAAGTTCGCTGAAAAAAGACCGCTGCTCAAACTGGATGAAGTGACCGTATTCGACGGAGAGGGTAAAGCAGCACTGTCCAACGTCAGCTTTGAGATCAACTCTCACGAGATAGTAGGCGTTGCAGGAGTAGCGAACAGCGGACAGAAAGAATTGTGCGAATCCATAGCAGGACTCATAAAGGTAAATAAAGGGAGGATATATTTCGAGGACAGCAACATCGTTGGCAAAACGCCGCGGGATATAATAAAGCTGGGGATCAGGATGGGATTCATCCCTGAGGATCGTCTCGGAATGGGACTCGTCGGAAGCATGGATATAGTGCACAACATGATACTGAAAGATTACCAGAATCAGCCGGGGATAATACTGAGACGCGGGCCATGTGTCAAAAAGGCGGAGAAGATAGTAAAGGAACTGGATATTCAGACTCCGAGCATATATACTCCTGTAAAGAAGCTTTCCGGAGGAAACGTGCAGAAAGTCCTCCTGGGAAGGGAGATAGATTCGTCACCGCGGGTCCTCATAACGGCGTATGCAGTAAGAGGACTGGATATAGGAGCCTCCTATAAGATATATGACCTTTTGAATGAGCAGAAGGAAAGCGGAGTAGGAGTCCTGTTCGTAGGAGAGGACCTGGATGTTCTGATGGATCTGTGCGATAGGATAGTCGTACTGTGTCACGGAGAAGTGACAGGAATAGTCGATGCCGATAAGGTGAGCAAGGAGGATATAGGATTGCTTATGACAGGAAAACAGGAGGTGGGAGCGTAATGGGATTTTTAAGGATCACGAAGCGCGATGACCTGCCGCGCAGAAAAGAGATAATGATAACTCTGCTGGCAATATTACTGTCGATAGTTTTTGCAGGAGTGATCCTGCTGATATTCGGTCTTAATCCGCTTCATATTTTTAAGGAAATAGTGCTGGGATCAGTCGGGACTGAACTCAGAATAAAGCAGACGATAGTAAAGGCAGTGCCTCTTCTTATAACTTCACTGGGAATAATAGTTGCTTTTAAAATGAAGTTCTGGAATATAGGAGGAGAAGGACAGATAACGATGGGCGCTCTTGGCGCAAGCTGGGTCGCTTTGAATTTAAGTCCTGATATGCCGGCTCCGGTGATGATACTGCTGATGATGATCGCAGCAGCTGTCTGCGGAGGAATATGGGCTTTCGTTCCGGCCATATTCAAAGCAAAGCTCGGCACGAACGAGACGATATTCACTTTGATGATGAATTACGTAGCCATAAAATTCGTTACATATCTGCAATACGGTCCGTGGATGGATCCGGCTGCAAATGGATTCCCTAAGATCGCCATGTTTCCGGATAACGCTGTGCTTCCAAGCATAGGCGGGATCAATATAGGCTGGATACTGGCGATAATCGCTACAGTGTTTATATACTTCTTTATGAACCATACGAAGCTGGGATATGAAATATCTGTTGTAGGTGAAAGCATAGAAACTGCAAGATATGCAGGTATGAACATCAGCAAAGTGATAATAGTTGCGATGGTGGTTTCGGGAGGTCTTTGCGGTATAACAGGAATGATACAGGTTTCCGCCATAGAAAAGACTTTAGTGTACGGTATCGCCAACAATTATGGATTTACGGCAATAATAACAGCATGGCTTTCTAAGCTCAATGCCGGATATGCTCTTGCTGTATGTGTGGTATTTGCTATGCTTATACAGGGCGGAGAATATATACAGATCGCACTTGGAGTGCCAAGCGCCGTATCGGATATCGTTCAGGGACTTGTGCTGTTTTTCGTTCTTGGAAGTGAATTTTTCATGCGATATAAAGTGCATATAGGGAAAAATGCTAAGGAGGTGGCATGATCATGGTAGAATTTCTGGCATCTTGTGTAGTAGCAGGTACACCTCTTGTATTTGCGACGGTAGGAGAACTGATAACAGAAAAATCCGGAAGTCTCAACCTTGGAGTTGAAGGTATGATGCTCATAGGGGCAGTCATGGGATTTTTAACGGGACTGAATACGGAAAGTCCGCTGCTTGCCATAACTGTAGCGGCAATTGCGGGCGCTGCCGGCTCCCTCATATTCGGACTGCTTACTGTAACCCTCAAGGCAAATCAGATCGTCTGCGGACTTACGCTGACGATTTTCGGCACCGGATTTGCACAGTTTGTGGGAGAGTCTCTTCTCGGCTCCAGCGCACCTTCGGCGATAACATCCTTTTTCGGAAAGCTGGATATCCCTGTTTTGGGAGATATTCCGATCATAGGACCTATTTTCTTCAGACAGGATATATTCATATATATAAGTTATGTGGTATGCGCCCTTGCTGCGGTATATATGTATAAAACGAGGATGGGATTAAATCTTAAAGCTCTCGGAGAAAACAACGCGGCGGCAGATGCGTCAGGCATCAATATAACACTGTATAAATACGTGCATATATTGATAGGCGGAGCTTTGTGCGGACTTGGGGGAGCTTATCTTGCACTGGTAAGAATGCCTATATGGCAGGAAAATATCGTAAACGGCAGAGGCTGGATCGCGGTAGCCCTCGTAATTTTTGTCGCGTGGAATCCGATAAAAGGATTCTTTGGAGGAGTTCTTTTTGGAGGCCTCAGCATATTGGGGCTGAAACTTCAGGCTATGGGATTCGGAGTGTCCCAGTATCTCGTAGATATGATACCGTATGTTGCTACGATATTGATCGTAATATTCAGTACATATAAAAAGAGAAAAGAAAGTCAGCCTCCGGCAGATCTTGGAAACAATTATTTCAGAGAGGAGAGATGATATATGGTATATGTTCATTTAGCTGATGGATTTGAGGAAGTGGAAGCTCTTACGGCAGTGGATGTACTGAAGCGGGCTGGCGTAGATGTTAAGATGGTATCCGTAACAGGGGAAAAAACTGTGACGGGAACTCATGGAATAAAAGTCTGCGCAGACGTGATATTTGAGGAAGCCGATTATGACGGCTGCAGCATGATAGTGCTTCCGGGAGGACTTCCGGGTGCCGAGAATCTCAAAAATCATACAGGCTTGAATGAAAAAATAGATGAGTTCATACAGCAGGGAAAAGATCTTGCCGCCATATGTGCAGCGCCTATGGTGCTTGGTGCTCATGCACAGCTCTCAGGGAAGTCTGCAACTATATATCCGGGTATGGAAAATCAGCTTGGGAGCCTCACGCCTGTCAGCGCTGAAACGGTGCAGGACGGGAATATAATCACGGGAAAAGGTCCGGCTTTTGCGATGAAGTTTGCTCTTGCGCTGGTAGAGCACATCAGAGGCGTGGATGCTGCGAAAGAAGTAGCTGACGGTCTGCTGTATGCTGTGATGAGATAAAAGGAAAAGGGGGTGAGGATAGATGGAACAAAATAAGATCGATATGCACATTCATACTTTTTATTCCGACGGACAGGCAGCTCCGGCAGCTATAGTAAAAAAAGCGAAGGAGCTTGGGTATGAAAAGATCGCAATAACAGATCACGATGGAACAGATGGGATAGAAGAAGCACTTCAAGAGGGTAAAAGAGAAGATATTGAAGTCGTGCCGGGAATAGAGCTGGCCAGTGTGACGGATAATGGTATAGGTCTTCATATCCTGGGATACGGCATAGACAGAGAAAGTAAGGAGCTGAAAAATACCCTGTCTATCCTTGCAGAAAAAAGGGCTGACAGAAACAGGAAGCTCATAGAGGTTTTGAATGAAATGGGATATGAGATCGATGAAGAAGATCTCAGAAGATTTCAGCCCAATGATTTCATAGGTAAGCCGGTGATAGCGAGAGCTCTCGTTGAAAAGGGCTATGCAAAGGATGTTTCGGAAGTTTTTAATAGCGATAAATTTCTTGCAAACAAGCGGGCAAAAGCGATAAAAAAAGAAAAAATAGATTTCGCGGAAGCCGTAGCTGTTATAAAAGCAGCAGGCGGCTCTGCGGTGCTTGCTCATCCCATACAGACGAGACATATAGGAAAGCCGGGAAGCAGAGAGTTTTACGATAACATATCTGAGATAATAGATGTTCTAAAAGGCTTCGGACTTGAAGGTCTTGAATGTTTTCATCCGGATCAGAACAGAGAACAGACTCTCGAATTTATAAAGATCGCAGAAGATCGCGGACTTTATATAACAAGGGGTTCGGATTTCCACGGAAAGGATTTTGCTGAAGCGGAAAAAACTGCGGAAGTATAAAAAGGACATTTTTCCTGAATCGATTCACAAAAACTGGGAATAATACACATGTATTCTATTCCCGGGAGGGAAAAAATCCGAAAGGAAACATTGTGATGAAAATTTTTTCAGGAAAAGAGTCCGAACCCGTCCCCAGTAGGGTGGGGACAGTAATAGCGATAATTGTGATGACTATCATATCATCATCCGCGTCAGCGGTGGAAGCTGCTGTGAAGGAAGGTTGGGAGCCGCCTGTTTTAACTGCTGAGGGAAGCGTGGTAAAGCCCCCGTGGTATATAACGGTCGACGGCAGAAAAGTAGCTTTAGTAGAGTCAAAAGAAGCGGCGAACAAAGCTGTGAGCAATGTGATAGAAAGATATGCCGGAAATGAAAATTCTGTTCTTGATGTAAAAATTGAGGAGAAAACATCTGCGGAAAAGATGGAGCTTAAAAACGGAGATAAAATGCCGGAAGTGCTTACGGTGAAAGAAGCTGAAGAAAAGCTTATCTCCGGAAACGGTGGAAAAAGCTATATAACTGTGACGACTACAGAAGAAGAGATCGACAGTGAAGTGATAGACTTTACGGAGGAATACAGGCCTGACGATGAACTTTATGTAGGCGAATCAGAAGTGGAAAGTGAAGGAAAACAAGGAAGCAAAGAAATCGTAAAAAGAGTCGTAAAACAAAACGGAAATACAGTGGAAGAAGAAATCGTAGATGAAGAGATAAAAGAAGAACCGCGTGAACGCATTATACGGACGGGAACGAAAAAGACGGCGGATTATGGAAACAGTTCCTCCATGTATGAAGAAGGCGACCTTTCATATGATGAAGATGCTGTTTATATGAAGCTTAAGACGCCGGTCAACGGAGGAAGGATCTCTTCCGATTTCGGTCAGCGCAACGGAGATTTTCACAGAGGTCTTGATATAGCTTTGCCGCAGGGAAGCGATATATATGCTGCTGACAGCGGGTATGTGTACTATTCCGGATGGTGCGGAAGCTATGGGAATATAGTAAAGATAGATCATGGTAATGGTATGCAGACGTATTATGCTCACTGCAGTGAGCTTTTGGTAAACAGCGGTCAGAGGGTCGAGCGCGGCGAGCGGATAGCTCTTGTTGGATCTACAGGGAACTCCACAGGACCTCACGTCCATTTTGAAGTGATAATAAACAGGTCATGTGTAAATCCTATCGAATTTATAGATTTTTAAAACAACTGACATTGCGTGGGAAACGCATATATGTTAAGATGTAAAGTGGATTTAAATATCCACTTTTTTTCTTAACATAAAGTTTGAGGACGGTAAAATGGCTTTTTTAAAAAATATAAGAGAAGATATAAGGGCGGTCTTAGAGCAGGACCCGGCGGCGAGAAACAGCTTTGAAGTGTTGTTGTGCTATCCCGGCATATGGTCCATCATATTTCACAGACCGGCTCATTATCTCTATAAACACAATATGAAGCTTCTGGCCAGAGTTATATCGCAGCTGGCAAGATGGTTTACAGGCATAGAGATACATCCGGGAGCAGTAATAGGGAAACGATGCTTTATAGATCACGGCATGGCGGTAATAATAGGAGAGACCAGTGAAGTGGGTGATGACGTTACCATATATCAGGGAGTCACCCTTGGAGGTACAGGAAAAGATACAGGGAAGAGACATCCTACCATAGGTAATCATGTAGTGATAAGTTCGGGGGCGAAAGTTCTCGGTCCATTCAAAGTAGGAAATAATGTGAAGATAGGAGCGGGATCGGTAGTTTTGAAAGAAGTCCCGGATAACTGTACTGTAGTAGGCATACCCGGTACTATAGTAAGAAGGAACGGAAAGCCTACATCTGATCTGGATCAGGTAGATCTTCCGGACCCTGTGGCAGTGGAACTTGAATGTCTCAGGAGAAGAGTCGTAGAACTTGAAAATATCGTAGCGGCAAATCTGGGAGTGAAAAATATACATAAGTGCAGCGAAGACTGTCAGTATCCTAATATCATGAAGGAGATGAAAGACGGCTCTCTGGATCAGATATATGATGAGACTGCGGTAAGAAAGCTGGAGGAAGAATACAAAGAGGAATACACAGAGGAAGAGGCGGAGGAAGAAAATGAAAATTTATAATACGCTTACAAGAAAAAAGGAAGAATTCAAGCCGATAAGAGAGGGAAGCGCAAGTATATATGTATGTGGCCCTACGGTTTATAATTATTTTCACATAGGTAATGCCAGACCTTTTGTAGTATTTGATACGCTTAGAAAATATCTGGAATACAGAGGGTATAAGGTGAAATTTGTGCAGAATTTCACCGATGTGGATGATAAGATAATAAACAGGGCGAGGGAAGAAGGTACTTCAGCTCAGGAAATAAGCGAGAGATATATAGAAGAATATTATAAAGACGCTGCGGCTTTAAATGTAAAAAAAGCCGATGTACATCCGAAAGTATCAGAGCATATTCCGGAGATCATAGATTTCGTAAGAACTCTGGTGGACAGAGGATATGCCTATGAAGTCGATGGAGATGTATATTTTTCTACGAGAAAATTTGACGGATACGGAAAGCTTTCCAAGCAGAACATAGAGGATCTTGAGTCCGGTGCTCGTATCGCGGTGGGCGATATAAAAGAAGACCCGCTTGATTTCGCACTGTGGAAAGCAAGGAAAGAGGAAGACGAGATAGCGTGGGAAAGCCCATGGGGCATGGGAAGACCGGGATGGCACATAGAATGTTCAGCTATGGCAAAGAAACATCTGGGAGATACAATAGATATACATGCGGGAGGACAGGATCTGCAGTTCCCTCATCACGAAAATGAGATCGCTCAGTCGGAGTGCTGCAATGGAGTTCCTTTCGCCAACTATTGGATGCACAACGGATATATTACCATAGACAATGAAAAGATGTCCAAATCAAAGGGCAACTTTTTCACGGTGAGAGATATACTCAAAGACTATGATGGGGAAGTAATAAGATTTTTCCTGCTCTCAGGACATTACAGGAATCCTATAAACTTCAGCGATTCTCTGATGGAGCAGGCAAAAGCAGGCCTTGGAAGGATGCGCAATGCCAAGTCAAATCTGGAATACCTGATGTCAAACGGAACTTCGGAAATGACCGAGGATGAAAAGAAAAATATAGAAAGTTATGATAAATACAGACAAGAGTTTATATCCGCTATGGATGATGACCTCAATACGGCAGATGCCGTATCGGCTGTGTTTGAATTGATAACGGCTGTAAATACAGATATAAAGGACGGCGCGAGCAGGGAGTTTGCGGGGAAATGTCTTGATATCTTAAATGAGCTTACAGAGGTGCTCGGTATTTTGAGACAGGCCGAAGATGATGAAATAGGCGAAGATATAAAAGCTCTTGTTGAAGAAAGACAGGAAGCCAGGAAGGCAAAGGACTTCAAAAGAGCCGATGAAATAAGAGATATGCTCAAGGAACGCGGCATAATACTTAAGGACACGCCGCAGGGTGTACAGATAGTAAAAGAACAGCATTGAGAACAGCAAAGCACATAGATTATGAAAGTTGAAAATATAAACGAGATAAATACTGCCGCTCTGGCGTACATGGGAGATGCCGTCTATGAACAGGCTGTACGTGAGTATCTTATAAAAAGAGGACTTTACGATACGAACAGGCTGCACAGAGAAGCCACATCCTTTGTAAGTGCTTTCGCTCAGGCGCATATAATAAAAGAACTGTTTGACGATCTTGATGAAAAAGAACAGGCGCTGGTTAAGAGGGCCAGGAACAGGAAAGTGACGACGAAGGCGAAAAATGCCGATATCGTAACGTATAAATGGGCCACGGCATTTGAAGCGCTGATAGGATATCTTTATTTGACAGAACAGACAGAACGGCTCACATGGGTTATTGATATAGCTGTGAATATCGCAGGAGGACGAGATGGGAAATAAAAAAAAGAGAAAAGTGAGGAATAAGACTAAGGATGTCCTCATGGATTATTACAAGACAAATATGGAATACGATGAGGAAAACAGGAGACGTCAGAAGGAAGAAGGCGTTACCACAAAGGGTCTTAAAAACCTTACATATACGGAAAAGACCTATATCGTCATCATTGTCTTGGGCTTGATAGGAATAATCATAAAATACGTGATACTTTGATCGGAGGGATAAAATGAGCAAAGCGGATGTGCTTTTTGCGGATATGTGCCGCGATATACTTGACAACGGATTCTCAAGTGAAGGACAGACTGTGAGAGCAAAGTGGGAGGACGGTACGCCGGCCCATACCATTAAGCGATTCGGGATAGTGAACAGATATGATCTTCAGGAAGAGTTCCCTGCATTGACTCTGAGACCTACGGCAATAAAGTCGGCGGTGGACGAAATGCTGTGGATATGGCAGAAAAAATCAAACAACATCAATGATCTCAGCACCCATATATGGGATGAATGGGCAGATGAAGAGGGAACTATAGGCAAGGCTTACGGTTATCAGATGGGAGTAAAGTATAAGTTTCCTCACGGGGAGATGGATCAGGTCGATAATGTGATATGGCAGCTTAAAAATACACCCTATTCCAGAAGGATAATGACGAATATGTATAATTTTGCAGATCTTACGGAAATGGGACTGGAGCCGTGTGCTTACAGCATGACGTTCAATGTCACAGGGGACAGATTGAATGCGGTGCTCAATCAGCGCTCCCAGGACATACTGACTGCCAACAACTGGAACGTAGTACAGTATTCGGTACTTCTTCATATGCTGGCTCAGGTAAGCGGACTGAAGGCGGGAGAGCTGGTGCACGTCATTGCGGATGCGCATATATACGACAGACACGTGGATATAATCAGAGAAATGATAGAAAGACCTCAGTATCCTGCTCCTAAATTCAGGCTGAATCCGGAGATCAAAGATTTCTATGATTTCACAGTTGACGATATAGCAGTAGAAAATTATGAAAAAAATCCTCAGATAAAAAACATACCGGTAGCGGTTTAAAAGGAGAGTTGAATGAACAGCATAGTGGTCGTAGACGAAAACTGGGCAATAGGGAATGAAGGCAGACTGCTTGTGCATTTGCCGGGAGAGCTGAAATATTATAAAGAAAAGACTACAGGAAATCATATAATCGTGGGAAGAAAAACACTGGAATCGTTTCCGGGAGCCAAGCCGCTCCCGAACAGGACGAATATAGTGCTGACAAGGGATGAAAACTACTCAAAAGACGGCTGTATGATATGTCATTCTGTTGAAGAAGTTATGGATTTTATCTCTGCCTTCGATGCGGAAAGCATATTTGTAGCAGGGGGAGCGGAAATTTACAGAGAGTTTTTCGACATATGCGATACGTTTTTTGTAACTAAGATATACGATAAATTCAAAGCCGACAGGTATTTCCCGGATCTCGATAAAGAAGGCGGATTCGAGGTTCAGTGGGAAAGCGAAATGCAGGAAGAAAAAGGTGTAAAGTACAGGTTTTTTAAATATGTCCGAAGTAATAACAGGTAGAAATGCCGTATTAGAAGCTCTTAAAAGCGGCAGAGAAATAGATAAGATAACTGTGGTAAAGGGCGCTGAAGGCTCAGTGAAGAAGATTGCAGCCATAGCACGTGAAAAAAAGATACCGCTTTATTACAGTGAAAAAAACGCTTTCGACAGGATAGCGCCGGGAGAGCATCATCAGGGAGTAATAGCGGCGGTATCGGATTATGTTTACTGCAGTATTGAAGATATGATAAGGAAAGCGGAAAAAAAGAATGAAGCCCCTTTTCTCGTTATTTTGGACGGAATAGAGGACCCGCACAATCTGGGGGCGATAATGCGTACAGCTGAGTGCGCAGGAGCTCATGGAGTGATAATCCCTAAGCGGCGAAGCGTTTCCGTAAACGATACGGTTTATAAAACATCTGCGGGAGCAGTGGAATACGTTATGTGTGCCAGAGTTACGAATCTGGCGAGAGAAATAGAGGCATTGAAAAAACGCGGTATATGGACTGCGGCGTGCGATATGGACGGAAGTTCTGTCTATGAAAGCGACCTGTCAGGACCTGTGGCAGTAGTTGTAGGCGGGGAAGGATCGGGAATAAGCCGCCTCGTTAAAGAAAAGTGCGATTTTACAGTGTCTATCCCAATGAAGGGGAATCTGAACTCTCTGAATGCTTCGAATGCTGCTGCGATAACGATGTATGAGATCGTAAGGCAGAGAGGAATACGATGAATACAGTCAATGATAATTCAGATAAACTCAACGATATAAAAGATGTTTATGCGGAAAAATCAGATAAAGATCTTGTGCTTATGGCGCAGGAGGGAGATTTAAAAGCAGAGGAGTTCCTTATGCGCAAGTATAAGGAAACTGTGAAGCGAAAGTCCCATTATTATTTTATGGCGGGAGCTGATGAGGATGATATCGTACAGGAAGGTATGATAGGTCTGCTCAAAGCCATCAGGCAGTATGATCCTTTAAAAGATGCGTCTTTTGGGACATTTGCCGGAGTCTGCATAACGAGCCAGATAATAAACGCGATACGGGCTGCGGGAAGAGAAAAGAACAAGCCGCTGAATAATTCTGTACCTTTGAGCAAACCGATTGGAAGGGAGAATGAAGATATAACTCTGGCGGATACTTTAAAAGCCGGGTCTGTAGGCAATCCTGAAGCGTTTATAATAATAAAGGATGTAGTGTACTACATAATGCACAACGGGGACAATATATTCAGCGATTTTGAGATGCAGGTGCTGAGTGAAATAATAAAGGATGGAGATTACGGGAACGTCGCAAAAAAACTTGGAAAAAATTATAAGTCCATAGACAATGCGATGCAGAGGATCAAGAAAAAAATAGTCGGATATATTTGGCAGTAGAAGTTATAATCTTGATTCATCAGGACATAAATGCTAAAATAATATCCATGTTGCGGGGGATACGCGAAGAAAACATAGGCGCCCGGCTTTATCTGATCATTTGATAAGAGAGCTGGCAGAAAGGAATCACAGACATATGAGGGAAAAAGTAATTGAGATCCTTACGGGAATAAGAAGCGACATTGATTTTGAAAACAGTACTAAGCTTATAGATGACGGAATGCTGGAGTCTATAGATATAGTATCGATAGTGGGAGAACTGAACGACGAATTCGATATCGAAATTTCAGTGGAAGATCTTTTGCCGGAAAACTTTAATTCGGTAGATGCCATGGTAGACCTGATAACGAGAGCGCAGGAATAAGATAGGATACAGAGGAACAGCAGATGGCGTTTACTTCTTTTTACTTTCTGGCTTTCCTGGCTGTTGTTATATGTTTGTATTACGCGTTTCCGGGTAAGGCCAGGTGGCTGGTCCTGCTTGCTGCGAGTTATGCATTTTATCTTATATCAAGTCCCAGAACGTTTCTTTTCTTGATTTTCACCACCGTGATAACCTTTTGCGGGGGAAGATATATAGGAAGACAGAACAGCGAGCACAAAGCATATTTAAAAGAACATAAAGAAGAGCTTTCAAAAGACGAAAAAAAGGCTTTGAAGGCTGCTGTACAGAAGAAAAAGCGCAAAATGGCGGCAATAATATTGATCGCCAATTTTGGCGTACTCGCGGTAGTAAAATATTTCTCTGATATAATAGAATCTGCGGCATCGGCTTTAGGCCTTGGCGAAAGATTAGACCTGGGGATACTCATACCTTTGGGGATATCCTTTTATACATTTCAGACTGCTGCATATATCATCGATATTTACAGAAGCAAAATAGATGCAGATGACAATATATTCAAATTTGCTCTTTTCGTGTCATTTTTTCCTCAGATGGTGCAGGGACCTATAGCCAGATACGATGAACTGGCAGGTCAGCTCTATGAGGGCCATTCTTTTTCATATAAGAATCTGACATACGGCGCACAGCTCATGCTGTGGGGATTTTTCAAAAAACTTGTCATTGCAGACAGAGCAGCGATACTGGTCGATCAGGTGTTTGACAATTATTCTGATTACAGCGGCGGTATCGTATTTGTTGCGCTTTTGTTCTATACGATACAGATATACGGCGATTTTTCAGGTGGCATAGATATAGCCAGAGGCGCAGCTCGTATGATGGGTATAGAAATGTCGCACAATTTCATGCGTCCGTATTTTTCAGACAGCATATCGGAGTTTTGGCGCAGATGGCATATGTCTCTCAGCTTCTGGTGCAGAGATTATATATTTTTTTCCATATCTCTTTCAAAAACTTTCGGAAAAGCAGGGAAAAGTTTGAGAAAAATATTCGGAGACAGGATAGGAAAACTGTTTCCTGTTCTCGTTGCACAGATGGCCACATTCCTTACGATAGGCTTGTGGCACGGGGCTGAATTCAAATACATAGCCTATGGACTGTACAACGGAGGAATAATAATCCTGGGACTTCTCCTTGAGCCGTATCTTAAGAAAATGACAAAAGCTCTCCGTATAAACACAGAGAGCCTTGGGTGGAAGATATTCTGTATAATCAGGACATTTTTCCTCATCGTGATAGGAAGGATGTTTCCGAGGGCGGCATCTTTCGGTGTTGCCTTGACCATGTTTGCCTCCATTTTTTCAGGAAACGGAAGTACGGACTTTACAGATCAGATATTTGCCCTGGGTCTTGATAGTGCGGATTTTCTAATACTGCTTGCAGGCTGTATCATATGGTTTGCGATCAGTTTCAAGCAGGAGAAAGGAGCCGGTATAAGGGACACGGTAGCGGACAAACCGCTGGCTGTGAGATGGCTGCTCTTCCTCGGAGCGTTTGCAGCCGTCCTTATTTTCGGAGTATACGGTCCGGGCTATGATGCAAGCGCATTCATATACAGAGGATTTTAAGACTGTTTTTTAAAGATATAAAGCTTGTGCTTTATATCTTTTCTTTTTCCATGAGTACATTCCTTTTAATTTTTCCGTTGAATGTGCGCGGGATCTCATCTATTACTTCGATGTATTTAGGCTGCTTGTTGGCATCGAGATGTTCTGCGAGAAAGGCTTTGAATGATTTCTGATCGTATTCGGTGTTTTCATGCAGTTTCACAAACAGCTTCGGTGCCTGACCTGTGAGAGGATCTTTGACAGGTACGCAGGCGCAGTCGTCTATCGTTTCGTTTTTTATCACTATGCTTTCTATTTCTTCAGGAGATATCTTGATACCGCCGTAGTTTATGACATCGTCCTGTCTGCCGAGCATGTATATATATCCTTCTTCGTCTATATATCCGAGATCTTTAGTATATATGTATTCACTGCCTCCCCTGGTGGCTTCTGCTGTCAGTTCGGGAGCGTTGAAGTAGCATTTCATATTTATGGAGCCGGAACTTGCCAGAAATCCAAGGTTATCTTTGGATGATTCGATTTCTTTGCCTGTTTTGTCTACTACTATGAAATGGGCATTTTTTGCAGGTTTTCCAATGCAGCCGGGCTTCCCGGAAACTGAGTTGAAATCGAGTATGCATGAACATCCGGCCTCTGTACTGCCGTAGAAATTGTAGAGTCTCGTGTTTGGAAGTATTCGGCTCAGATGGAGTTTGTCTTCTTCAGGAAGAGGTGCCGAGCCGAGCTGTATGTAATCGAGTATGTCTGCATAATCACCAAGTCTGTCCCTGGACAGTTTGAATATTATTGAGAGCATGCTTGGAGACAGATCCATGGATGTGACTTTGTACAGGTCCATCAGGTTGAATACTTTTTTGAGCAGAGTGACTCCGTCGGCGAATACAACACTGCTTCCGTTGACAAGATTTGCGTAAGTCCTTCTCAGGCCATGGGAATGGCTTAAAGGCATAGGGACCAATTCAACGTTGTCTTTTTTCATTTTAACGCCGAGCATGACGTTTTCGGCCAGTGCAGTATCGTTGGTGTGGGTCAGCACGATACCTTTTGATTTCCCTGTCGTACCTGTTGAAAAAAGTATTTCAGCTGTGTCGTCACCGGAAGGAAACGATATATCGTCGAGATCACAGCTGTCCGATGAAATGCTGCACATATCGGCGATGTCCGATATGTTTATGAAGGCGGCAGAGGATGTGCTTTTTTCAATAGGTGATTTTCCTATGTGTATCACTGCATTCGTATCATCTGAGATCTCCTTTATCCTTTCGGGCGCTGCGTTTTTTTCAAGGGGCACGAAGATACCGCCTATGAGCTGGATCGCGAATTCACATATCATGTACGAAGCGTTCTGAGTACATTCCACTACAGCGCAGCTTTCTTTATTCACACCGTATTCTTTCAGTTTAGCAGACAGACTGAGGATGGCTTTCCAAAGCTGCCCGTACGTGTACGACATTTTTTCATCAGCAAGGGCAAGTTTATCAGGATGGTCTGCTGCATTTCGTGCGATGTTTTCAACAACCGATGGATATATTTTCATTTGTTTCCTCCTGTATAAAAAATAAGTCAAAATTATACTAATTATAACATAAGATTGCTTTTTCCGTTAAAATACACGTATTTTTCACATAAGCGAATTAAAATATCAACGTTATAAAATTAAATTTATAAGCTTATAATTAAAAATTTATAAGCTTGCGAAATGCGACTGTTTCGGCTGGGATATCAGCCGGCAGCACAGAAAGATGAGGGATGAGAGATGGATAAATTCATAGCAGCGGAATACATAGCGGCTATAGCAGAGACAAAAAGCATTTCGGCTGCTGCTGAAATGCTGGATGTATCGCAGCCGGCTTTGAGTATAAGGCTGAAAAAGGCGGAAGAACAGCTGGGCACAGTTATATTCGACAGATCCAAGCAGCCTCTTGAGCTTACCGAGGGAGGAAAGCTTTATCTTGAATACGCTGACAGGATCTCTGCGGTGAACAGAGAGTTCATGCAGCGTATATCGGATATAGAGGATATGAGACAGGGAAGCCTTACTATAGGAGGCGCCAGTTTTTTCAACGTAAGCTATCTTCCCGGCGCAGTCAGCAGTTTTTCTAAAAATTATCCGGGGATAGATATAGAGATAATAGACGGGAAGATACCGGAGATAGCAGTCAAAGCTCTCAACGGCATGGTGGATGTTTTCATTGCTCATCCGATGGAAATGGATGAAAGATTTCATTATGAAAAGCTGTTCAATGAGAAAATATTCGTGTGTGTGCCGCAGGACTGGGATGTGAACAGATTGCTGGAGGGTAAAGAAGTGAGCCTTGAGAGGATAAGATCTCTGCAAGGGAAAGGAGACACTTCAAAAGAAGACTGGGATAGGATAGATTTCGGACTTCTCAGGAATATGCCTTTTGTGATACTTAAAGAGGATCAGCATATAGGAGTGCTCATGCATAAACTGTTTGAAAAGTATAAGTTCGATCCGATACACAGCATATGCGTTGAGCAGACTATGACAAGCTATGCCCTTACTTTAGCGGGAGCCGGGATATCACTTATGACGGAAAGCTGTATAAGAAACAGCGGATTCAAAAATTTTCCAAAGTTCTACATGGTGGACCCGGAAATATGTTCCAGAGATATATACGTCATATATCCGAAGAACAAATATCTCTCAAAAGCTGCATCTGAATTCATAGAGATATTGAAAGCGTCTTTTATGTAGGAGGACGCATGAGGATCTCTTTGAAAATATATTAGATTATATTTACTTGCAAGGAGAAAGAAATGAAAGCGAAGTGTAAAAAAATCATCGCAGCAGTAGCTGCGGCAGGAATGATTTTCGGGCTTTCGGCATGCGGAGGAAGCTCATCGGAAAGCGGATCAGACAGCGTTACCATTGCTTATCAGTATGGCATGGCGTATGCTCCGTTTGAAGTTATGAAAGAACAGGGACTGGTGGAGAAATACTATGATGGAGCGGAAGTTGAGTATTCGATCCTCAATTCGGGCTCGGCCATAAATGAAGGTGTCGTTTCGGGAGATGTGGATATAGGCGCTATGGGAGTAGGCCCTGCTATTACGGGAGTCACCAGCGGCGTTCCTTATAAAATAGCTGCAAACGTATCAGCGCAGCCTCACAAGATAATGACAAACGATGAAAATATTCAATCTCTTTCCGATATAACAGATGAGAAAATAGCTCTTGTAAATATAGGAAGCATACAGCATGTACTTCTGGCGATGGCAGCAGAAGCTGAGCTGGGAGATGCACACGCTCTTGATAACAACATCGTTGCAATGTCTCATCCGGATGGAATGTCATCGCTTCTTTCAGGAAGTGTTGAATGTCAGCTCACGACGTCACCTTATGTATATAAAGAAGCGGCGGAAGAAGGTATACACGAAGTTGAAGGCCTTGAAAGCGTGTGGCCCGACGGCAATTCATTCATAGTTATGATGGCTTCTACGGATCTGTATGAAAAAAATCCTGAACTCTATCAGGCAGTAGTAAGTGCTTTGGAAGAAGCGATAACATGGATAAACGAAAATAAGGAAGAAGCTGCTGAAATGCTTTGCGAAGCAGAGGACGTAGATGCTCAGACTATGCTTGAATGGCTCAACGATCCTGCGTGCGTTTATTCCACTGAGACAAAGGGCGTAATGGATATGGCGGAATTTATGTCTGAAAACGATTTTCTTGAAAACGAAGGCCCGTCGTCTATGAGTGATCTGGCTTTTGATAACGTGAAAGGAAACTAAGGATGAAGCAGGAAGTTAGGACACAGATAATATTTATAGTATGCTTTATTGCTGCATGGCAGGCAGTTTATCAGATGCAGGCATTTCCGGAGATAATGTTTCCGTCGGTCAAGGAAATACTGGACAGTTTTATACAAGGATTCAGAGACAACAGCCTTATGGAATACACGCTGTACTCCATGTCTCTTATAATAAAAGGTCTTGCGATAGGTATCGTGCTGGCATTTATTTTTTCGAGCATAGCAGTTGTCAGTAAGATATTCTATGCTATATATAACCTGATAGTATCCATATGCGATCTTCTCCCGGGCGTGGCTCTTCTGCCTCTTGCGATACTGTGGTTCGGCATAGGAGAGGGCACCATAATCTTTATAGTTGTACACTCGATACTCTGGCCGATGTCCAGGAGTATAATGGACGGATTCAAATCTATATCGAATATATATATAGAAAGCGGCAGAAATATAGGTCTTAAAGGACTTTCCCTCGTAAGGGGAGTATATCTGCCGGCGGCATTCACCAGCGTGCTTTCAGGTATGAGAGTAGGATGGGCGAGAGCCTGGAGAGGGCTTTTGAGCGTTGAGATGATATTTGGTACGACAGGCTCGGGAGCCGGTATCGGATGGTATATATTCATGCGAAGGACAAACTTCGATATTGCAGGTGTATTCGCCACTCTGATAGTCATAATCATAATCGGTATAATAATAGAATACGGAGTGTTCCGCGTTATAGAGAGGAATACAGTAAAGAAATGGGGGATGGTGAGATGAGCGGACTGCTGGAAGCAAAAGGACTTACGAAAAATTATCACGATTCGCCGGATTCGAGGGATATAATCAAAGATCTCAGTCTTACTGTAAACAAAGGTGATTTTCTTTGCATACTGGGTCCGTCAGGATGCGGGAAAACAACACTTATAAGATGTATTGCAGGATTTGAAGATTACGAGGGAGATATACTTGTAGAAGGTAAAAAAGTTGATAAGCCCGGTATAGACCGTATCATGGTGTTTCAGGATTTTAATCAGCTTTTCCCATGGAAAACTGTGAAGAAAAATATACAGTATCCTCTTAAGATAAACGGTATAAAAGATAAAGATGAACTTGAAAGGATTGCGCAGGAGCACCTTGATATGGTAGGATTGGGTGATAAGGGAGATCTGTATCCTCATCAGCTCAGCGGCGGTATGAAGCAGCGAGTGGCTATAGCGAAAGGTCTTGCGCTGAATCCGAAGATAATACTGATGGATGAACCTTTTGCCAGCCTTGATGCAATGACAAGGAACAAACTGCAGGCAGAGCTTTTAAGAATAAAAGAGCAGCAGGATGCAACGGTTATATTCATAACTCACAATATCCAGGAAGCTCTCGTGCTGGGGAACAGGATAATTCTCATGTCTAAAAAGGGTGAGATAAAAATAGACACTGAGAACAACATTCCTAAACCTGTGACACCGGCATCTGAAGGATACGGACAGATGTGGAAAATGTTCAATGATGCCCTGTGGGAAGAAAACGATGACGAGGAATAAGCTGGAATGCAAAACACTGATATGACGGGCAAAGAGACAAGACCCTCTGAAAACAGAAAGAAGAAAACAGTGATAAGAGCCGCGATATTTGTCGTGCTTGCGGCTCTTATTTTTGCGTATTTGAATGAAGTGTTCGGACTGTCGGATTCTGATTCCAATAAAGAAATATTCAATGCTTTTTATGCAGAGGAGGAAAACTCTATAGATCTTGTGTATTTCGGAACAAGTGCATCCAACAGGTATTTTATAGCGCCACAGGCCTATGAGGATACCGGACTGGCGTCCTTTACTTTGGCAACTATGGGAATGCCTCTGTTTTTTGTTCCCAATCTCATAGAAGAAGTGGAAAAGACACAGGACCCGCAGATGTACATAATAGAGCTCAGGTGGGTATTGAAGAACAAGGACATGATAACGGATGCTCATATCAGAAGAGTGACTGACAGCATGAAATATTCCAGCAACAGAACGGATGCCATAGATAAAGCGCTGGAATTCACCGAAGGAGCTGAGGGAGAGCTCAGCGATATAGATGACAGCAAATGGGATTATTATGTGCCGCTCATAAAGTATCACAGCAGGCTTGAGAGCGGGAATCTGACTATGGGAGATGTACTGCTGACCAATACGAAGAATGAGACCAAGGGATACGTTATGAGTCCCAAGACGAGACAGCAGGTGGCTCAGAGCGAGCCTGTCTATTCAGATGGAAAAGCTGATCTTTCGCCTGAAGCTGAAGAAGTGCTTGCAGAATTGCTGGATTACTGCGACGGACTTGATCAGGAAGTGCTTTTCGTATTATCTCCTTATTCGATGAAGGAGGGTGAAGCGGAAAAGTTCAATACGGCGATAGATATGGTAAGGTCAAGGGGATATGAAGTCCTTGATTTTAATGCGGAAGAGATGGCTAAGGCTGTAGGCATAAACTGGAAAACTGATTTTTACAACAGCAAGCATGTGAATTTCCTTGGAGCGGAAAAATATACATCGTATCTTTCTGAATATATCGATGAGAACTATGACCTTCCGGACAGGAGAGGGGACAGTAAATATGAAAGCTATGAAGAGGCATATGACGTTTACCGGGAATTTGTAAAAGAGGGTATAAGGCAGGAAAAATAAAGGTGTTCAGGCTCAGCAATTTTATTGACACCGAGATTAAAATATAGTACCATAAAGTTAGTTTGCTGCTGTAGCTCAGTCGGTAGAGCACCTCATTGGTAATGAGGAGGTTCGGCAGTTCAAGTCTGCTCAGCAGCTCCATTAGTTTGAACTATTTTATAGGAGGAAATGAAAATGGCAAAGCAGAAATTCGAAAGAAATAAGCCGCATATCAATATCGGAACGATAGGACACGTAGACCACGGCAAAACAACGCTTAC
>JABLTR010109147.1_pt1 | contig 85533 bp, 104 predicted proteins | sample 7160071 | NCBI WGS metagenome assembly JABLTR01 (sample SAMN14651230, study PRJNA627086) | human gut metagenome | isolation source: feces | host: Homo sapiens
ACGGAACCCGCTGTGAGTCAATCGCTCCGCTCTCAACATCACAGCTCTCGCCTATCGGCTTTTTGTAAAGGTAACTGACGCTCCCCCGCTTTTGGTATGAACTGCTTCGCAGGCCAGTACAACGTGATTGTAAAGGTGCAGCGAAGCTGCTTGAAGTGAATGTCTACACCATACCTGCCCCTGAAAGCGAGGCGCTTCGCGCGATTTTCTTTTTCCTTTTCCCCAGTACCGGTAGCCTCATCACAGAACCTGGCCGAGCTTGAAGGGGCAGCTTGTAGATCCTATGCCCCAACCCTCCCCGCTCCCTTCCCCGATAGAGGTAACGGGTAAGGGAGAGCCAAATTATGTCTCTCTATATTATATAAGTCAGCGCAGACAAAAAAGTTGAGAACAGCCGAGCGAGAAGCGGGTTTACGAGCAGATTTTTTCGTGACACAAATGCGGTGGTCGCGACAAATATGTTGAAAGATTTTTGTATATATTGTACAAGAGACGCTTTGAAACCGAGCCAAGTCTCATTGTGGAGGAGACTTGATACCGGGAGTATAGAAAGAAGAGTGGAGAAACTTTTACAAGTGTTTTGGCCCTGTATTGCCCAGCCAAACTGGCAGATTTGCCTTTCCCGATTTTGTCGGCTATTTTTGAGGTGTTTTTGGCTACTTGAACTGTGGAGATACACGGGTTTAGAGCATAAAAATATTTTTCCCGATTTTGTCGGAAACCCAATTTTGATACTGTAGCATTCGTATTTAAGGAGGAACTAACATGAAAGATGCAACTGTAGACAAGATTAAAGAGATGATACAAAGAGGTGATTACATCGTAGTCAACACACAGACTGGCGAATCAATCACAGAGGAGGTGCGAGTGGTCAGTCTTGCAGCGGACGAGAAGCGTCGAGACATTGCAAAGAAGGAAGCTGATAAGAAACGTAGTCAAGAGATTGCACAGGTTGCCGGAGGAAATAAAAGGTTTATCTTCCACATCTATCATGTCTGTGTGAACACATTCCCTGAGATGAAGCCTGCCAACTTAACCCGCCTAATGTTCCTTGCTACCCATATCAATTACAATAATATGCTGATAGATAAAAAGAACAAACCATTATCAAAGCCTCAGATTCAAAAGTTGATGAAGCTGAACAAAACTCAATTCTACGATTTTTGGAAAGAGATGGAGAAGTTTCACATTATTAAGGAGATCGATAATGGCGTCGCTATCAATGACGAACTTTTCTTTAAAGGCAATATTGACCCGGATTTATTCAGAGGTAATCCGCTGGACACTCCAGCTATCACACGATTGTACATCAATGGAGTTCAGGAATTGTACAAGAAAGCGACACCTTCATCCCACAAGTCGCTGAGCTACATATTCCGCATCCTCCCATTCGTGAATCGCCGGTACAATGTCGTGTGCTTCAATCCTCTGGAGGAAGATGCTGATCTTGTCCAGCCAATGACCTTATTGGATTTTGCAGACACCATCGGATATAGCAGAGACCAAATTAAACGGTTGATGCGGACGCTGCAAGAATCGACGTTTGAGGTGAATGGTCATGAAACAAAGGCTGTCGGTTTTGCAAACATCAATAGCTTCGCTACAGAGGACTCGAAAATCTTTATCAATCCCCGCGTCTACTATGGCGGTGATTTTATAGAGGATGCCGACATTCTGAAGATACTGACAAAGTAAAGGAGGACAAACATGGTCTTACTGACCACCCTGACGTACCTATGCACTATGATGCTACTCCTCCCCTTCTTGTACCTCGGAGCTTTCATCATGGCAGATATTGGGAAAAAGATAAAAAGCAGATTAACCCATGACCAAACAAACGGTAAAGGAGATTGACAATGAAAACATGGATGTACCAGATGGCAATCGCATCGATACTTGTTCTGTTAATTGCTATAGCCTCCAGTAGTGTGCTGATGCTCATGGCAGAGGCAGCACCCTCTGCCCCGCCGATTGCTGAAACAGTCGGGATGTATCATACGGATTATTTTTGTTAAAGGAGGATCTGGCAAAATATTACACTTGAAAATATGGGGTGACACATTTGGTCCCCCATTGAGTTCAAAATTATCCCATTGTGTTAAGTAAAAATTGACAGCGTTACTGCGCCTGTAATTTTGCATAGCGCAAGCATAACATGTCGCGCAACGCAAAGGAGGTGATATGTTGATTGACAAATTCAAGACCTGCAAGGACTGCCCTGATCGCTGTGCTTCCCCTAATTGTCACACGACCTGCGAGGGATACCTTCACAGAGTCAAGGTTGGCGAGGCGATCCGAAAAGAAAAAGCAATCGAGCGGGAGGTTCTGTCTGAAAGGTATGAAACATACCATACCCTCTTTAATAATACTGTCAGATCCGCGGCCTTTAAGCGCCGCGCAAGATACAGAAGCCCTGAAAATTTAGAAAGAGCAAGGAGAGCTTAGAATGAAAAAATTACTCTGCAAGATGCTGTGTGTATTGATGTTGGCTACTTTCGCCATACCTGCGGATGCCAGCGCCGCTAATCTGCTGGCATCCGAACCTTTAACTGTAGAGGAGCTAGAGGCCGGATTATTATACGACCTGAAACCTCTCGCTGCGGTTTATCTGGATGCCGGGGCCATGTATGGGGTCGATCCGGTGTTCCTGGCCGCAAAAGATGCCGAGGAATCCGGCTGGGGTCGTTACACTGCTGCACCCAATAATCTGGGTGGATGGACAAGCGATGATGGAGGTTATATGTCGTTTGACTCGCCTGAGGACTACATCTATTATTCCGCTGAAAAGATGCGGGAACTGTACCTGGAGGAAGACGGTAGATATTACAACGGCACTTCCCTATCGGATGTTTGCGTTGCCTATAACGGAAATCCAGAGTGGGCAGAGCATATCGAGTCAATCATGGACGACATTTACTGGAGAATTGAGAAAGCTGAGTAAGGAGGTACGATATGAGCGAAATTGAGGTAATCTTGTCTGCTACGGCAGGAGCGTTTATTGGCAATATTCTTGGAAATATGATGGTCAAGTGGGTATACGGAAAGGATGATAACGATGATTGATGTTGGCGAAGGTTGGGTTATCGATGTTGATAAGTACCAATACATAGCTGGAAAAAAGAAATTATACAAGGATGGGAAATTTGGGATATTAGACCCGCATTATGTTAGAACGTTATCAGCGGCGATTGCAGACATTTGCGAGAGAAGCGCTAGAGAGAGACTAGAGGGTAAAGAAATGAGCTTGAAACAGGCTATACTTGCTGTAGACAATATTTACAGAGAGTTCGGAGCGAAGGTTGATGAGCTTAATGCTTTGCTGAAAAGACAATCTGAAAATCGGGGGTAAGAAAAATGAAGAGAATTACAATTGAGCTAGACGACAAAGAGTGTGCTACTTATCAGATGGACAATCTTGCATTGGATGAGGCGATTATGATGTTGACAGGAGGCATCGCTGACATACTAACTCACTATCTCCCTGATGCAGCTGATAAGATGGCGATACATATTTCTGATATTTTGCGAGAGTGGATTGAGCAGCTCAAAACAGATCAACGAGACGGAGATAATGCCGGTGGGACCGAATGATCTGGGAAGTGTTAGTGTTTAGCCTGTCATGGTTTGTGTGGAGCATCATTGCTGATTACGATATGCCGTCACTTGCCGAGGCTTACAGAAAGGTAGCTTGGGTTGCATTGGGTCTGAGTTACGCGCTAGCGCTATTGTGCGTAATACTGATGATATTGGAGGAATGATGTTTGGAACATTATAATGATTGGTTCGGCGACGATTGGTGTGGCGAAACCAGGGATGAAGAATGGGCGTTGATAGAGGCTATCAAAGAGAGTGTCAGACAAGATATTAAAGCTGAGATGGAACGGCTGCGGAAAGAAAACGCAGAGTTGCAACAGTACAAGAAGGAGCTACAGGAAGTTGAGAATATCAAGAAATGGTATGAATCTCGCCTGCAAACAGAGGTTGAAGCATATAAGAGAACGCTGAGGCAAGAGAAGATAAAGGAACTGTTTGGAGACTATATTGTAACTGGATGGAGCGTTACACAAAAAATTACTCTGCCACCGAAGTGCGATAAATGCGACAACGAAAGATACATCCATTTTAAGTCTCCAAACGGAAAAGACTTAAAGGAACCGTGTCAATGTGCTCATGGGAAAAAGACATATTATCCTTTGGAATTACATCTTATCCGCATCAATCAGGGTAGCATATTTAATGGCGAACGCAAGATTTTTAACTATTATGCTCCTTCCGTCCATGACTCTGATGACTATCGAGATGTGTTTGATTGGGTCTACAAAGGGGAGCCGTTTGAAAAAATCAATGAGTGGAACGTAGTATTCCTCGACAAAGAAACTTGCGAAAAATACTGTGAATGGAAAACTGAACAGGAGGCGAAGAAAAATGAAATATATTAGCGAAGATGCATTATCCGAAATTCTGTCCAACTTTGACGGAGATGTGTTCACGCTATTGTCCGCTATGATCAACAATCAAAAAGATGGTGTCATCTTCTTCAATGAAGACCAGATCGCATTTTTGAAAACTCACTCATGGCAATGGATTGAATTCGGAGGAGGGTATGGATTCGGGTTCTATGTGTGCGGGAATTGCCAGAAACGTCCAAACGACATTCTGACGACATCCAAAGATCAAAGCTCACTTCCCTGTTATTGCCCTCATTGCGGAGCCTTAATGATAAAGGAGGATTTACATGAATAGTAAAGTTGGTTGCACAACAATGATTGTTATTTTTCTGATTGTTGCTGGTATGTCTTGGGTAGCTACATCAGGTATTATCTGGCTAATCTGTTGGCTTGTCGGTTGGGACTTTTCGATTAAAGTTGCAACTGCTATCTGGCTGGTGATGATGTTGATTTACGGATCTTTTTCTAAATGAGGTGATGATATGTTTGAAGTGGCTAGTTTTTTGTTCGGATTGATGATGTGCGTCTTCTTTGTGCTCATTATGATAGTTATGGTTGTGTGGGTAGTTTTAGACTTAATTGAGGAGATCAGAGACTTTAGAGATTAGGACGAACGATGGCAGTCATCATTGTTTTGATAAGCAAAATGAAAGAGAGGAATAAGTAATGGATGCTTTGAAATTTTTGCGAGAAGTCCAAAGAATGCACAATTACTATACAAGCATATATCATGATTGCTTAAAATGTCCGATGGCGGACATGCCTTGTAGGATATCTGTTACAGATTGGGGAGGCAGTGTATTAAATACTTGTGTGGAGAGGGTAGAACAATGGAGCAAAGAGCACCCGCAACGAACCAGATTGCAGGATTTTAGGGAGAAATATCCTAATGCACAGATATGCGAAAGTGGATTACCGAGTGCTTGCTGCATGAGTTTAGGGTATTGCAAGAGCTGTGATCCTGTAGGAAATAATTGTGAGGTTTGCTGGAATATGCCGGTGGAGGAGTAAACTAAAAGGAAGTGAAAACATGAAACATCTGGGGAATATTGCCCAAATAACAGGTGACACAATAGCACCTGTTAATGTCATAATAGGTGGTTCTCCCTGCCAGGATTTGTCAATTGCCGGAAAGCGGGCAGGTCTTGCAGGTGAGAGGTCAGGGTTATTTACAGAACAGATTCGTATCGTAAAGGAGATGCGCAAAAAACATGGAACAGATTACCCTAGATTCATGGTGTGGGAAAACGTGCCCGGAGCCTTGTCCAGTAACAAGGGGGAGGATTTCAGGATCGTCCTCGAAGAAACAGCGAGAATTGCAGAAGCAGATGCCGTTATTCCTAGACCTCCGAAAGGGAAATGGAAGAATAGCGGATGCATCATGGGAGATGGGTGGAGTGTTGCTTGGAGAATATTCGATGCACAGTTTTGGGGAGTCCCCCAGCGTCGCCGTAGAATCGCACTTGTGGCAGATTTTGGAGGAGAATCCGCACCCGAAATATTATTTGAGCGCAAAGGCGTGCCAGGGGATTTTGAGAAGAGCAGAAAAGAGAAAAAAGGAGCTACCGGAAATGCTGAAAAATGCCCTGATCAGGCAGTATATGACGCACGAGGAAATGGAGGTGGAATGATAGCGCCTACCCTTACCGGAGACCATAAAAACAGGGTGACGGACTATACGGCTATCTGCATACAGGGAAATTGTGTTGACCGGTCAAACAGTGCGAGATGCAATGGGAAGGGCTGGAAAAAGGATACATCGTATACTCTGAATACAGTAGATCGCCACGCTGTCATGTGCATGGCTCACGGGCAGGCAAATGCAGAAGTACTACGCAACATTTCACCGACTTTAAACTGCGACCATGAGCAACCGATTGTGATGTCAGTCCACCAGAATGGGGACGGAGAAGTTAGGGTAGGGGAGGCTGCAAATACGCTGAACACGAATTCTAATGCGAGTGGAAGAAATGCGCCGGTCATATTTGAAAATAATCGATATGCAGAATACAGACAAGGAGTTGGTACGCTTAAAAGTTCAGGGGGAGACTGCGGCAGAGGATCAGAAAATCTTTGTATATCCTGTTTGACAGGATGGGATAGGCAAGCGAGGAGAGTGTACAGCGATCAGGGAATTATGCCAGCTCTGTCTGCCCGGGAAGTGTCCGGACAAAATCAGCAGGCAATTTTGACCAAAGGAACTGTAGCGGGATTTAATGGCCATAAGTCGATTACCGGCAGTATCCAGTATAGGGAGGATGTGGCGCCAACGCTGGAAAGCAATATGCCAAGCAATATCCTCAAAGAAATGTTTGTCAGACGTCTGACCCCGCTGGAATGTGAACGACTGCAAGGTTTTCCTGACGGCTGGACGGACATAGGAGATTACATAGACTCCAAGGGCAGGAAGAAGCACACCTCCGATACGGCACGATACAGGGCACTCGGAAACTCAATTGCTTTGCCACCGTGGAGATGGGTGCTGAAACGTTTGTGCAATCAATATGATAGATGTGTGACAATGGGCAGTCTGTTTGACGGGATTGGTGGTTTTCCTCTGATATGGGAAGAAATTAACGGGAAAGGAAGCTGTTTATGGGCAAGTGAAATTGAAGAATTTCCGATTGCGGTAACAAAAATACGGATTGGAGGATGAAGAATGACCGACAAAGAACTGATCCGCTGCGCGCTGCTGGGAAGTCGGGAGGCGCAGAAACAATGCACAGAGGCGGGGATTGTGCTGCCGTGTTGGAGGTGCGGAGGGGAATCAGAAATACAGGAACTCCATACTGGTGGCAAACCGATTTACGCCGTAACTTGTAAAAAAACATATTGTGGGGCTTATGGATGTGCTTGTAGTACACAACAAAAAGCGATAGAATATTGGAACACCCGCCCAGCGCCGCCGGTTGGGAGGTGTGGGGAGTGCAAATTCTATACTGCGCTTGGGCACTGTAAGGTTCATTCGCAAGAGCCAGATCAGTATGGCGCGGGTGCGTATGTGGAAATGTTGCCAGATGACTTTTGCAGTTACTTTGAACCAAAGGAGGAATGAAGGTGAAAAAATTATTAGTTGTTTTAGCTTGCATTGTTGTTCTATTGGTTGGATGCGGCGCAGGATATGTAAGCAAGGAGGAGGCTTTTTACACAGTCGTGTATTCTGATGGCAGTTATCTGATCGTATATGATAATTATACAAAAGTTATGTATCACATGAGTGATGGAATGTATAACAGAGGAAATCTCACCCCTCTGTATAACGCAGACGGCACTTTGAGAGTGTGGGAGGAATAATAATGAAAGTAAAAATATTTAGTCGAGATGATGTATTAAACCTTGTTTGCGAAATGGCAAATAGATTCAGAGAAGAACGCAAAGACAATCAGGAAGATATGCTTTTAAAAGGGGTTATCGTTGCGTTAGAATCCACCTATCACTCACTAGAAAGGTTTCCGTACATTGAAATCGAGGTGGACGATTAGTGGAAAGCCTGAATTTCTGGATATTTGGGATTGTATTGCCCATAGTGCTTATGTGGCTAGACGGTATGATTTTTGGGTATTCTTTGGAAGAACTGGATTTTAAGTGGTCTGGCATGATCTTGGGCGTTGGAATATTTTTATTTTCGTTGATTGTATTAGTAATAGTGGTTTCTTCTAAGGGCGCATAAAGGAGTTGAGAGAAATGATCGAGAAAAAATACATGTCCCAATGCATATCATCCGATTATTGCAAGGGATGGAATGACGCTGTGGATGCAATCGGAAGATGCAAAGATTGCGTGTGGAGTAGAGAACCGACCAAAGAGGATTATGCAGAGATTGGCAGGGATGTTCTAGCGTATAAAGATTCTTTAATGTGTGGATTTTGCGAAGATGCAAGATGGAAAGATGATTTTTGCAGCTACTTTGAACCAAAGGAGGACTAACCGTGGAAGACCAAAGCCCATGCCTCTACACAATGTATTCACTACCACAATCTATCTGCTGGAATCCAGAAGCAGCCATAGCCTTGCAGACAATGCAAATAGAGCAGGCGATGCAGTTCCAGACCGATATGATAAACCAGTCAATTAATTCGATTACACCGTCCTATAATCCTATGGCGTGTTGCGCGACATTTAATCGTGTGGATAGCAGTATGTGTCAATATATACCTCCAAAACGGGAATCTTGGATAGAAAGGCTGGACAGACTGATTTTCCCCGCAGACCCTATTAGGGATTGGGTGGAGAGTGAGATCGAGAGAATATCCAAAAAGTATGCGTGGATAGATGAAGTTTGAAAGAGAAAGGAGGATAGTATAATGAACATGAAGAAATGCGATATGTGTGGGAGAGCGTACAAGCCAGATGTGGGAGTCAAGCTGTCTGTATCTGGCGCTATCCCAAAAGGCATATACGTTCCTGATGTACGATGGGAAAGGGGCAGGTATAGGTTGTATGGATTGGTATTGTCAGAAGATTCTCAAAAAGTAACTGATACCTTAGATCTATGTCCAAATTGCTATAGTGATATTTTGTATCGGATTTACGGCGTACAAGAGAAACATTATATGGGGATTTGGACGCACATTGATGACTGACGAAATAATTGCTCAAATTCCCCAAAATTGCAAATAGAGGTGCAAGGAATGAAAACAATTAAAGATTACATTCAGGGTGAACGCTTTGTTTACGGAAAGAAAAATTGTATGGTTTTGGAACACATGGATGATGGAACGCTGTGTATGGTGTTGGACGAAGATTTTGAGTCGAAGTTCGGAGAAACTAACAACTTTTCTGAATCCGAGTTGAGAAAAAAATTGAACGGCGAGTACCTTGACGAATGGGTTAAGGATGGAGCAGACAGGGCGTCTTTTGTACTTATGCAAGTTGACCTTACCGCAAACGATGGGTTGAAAGACTATGGGACTTGCGAGTGCTTTTTGGCTCCAAGAACCTGCGATCAGCACAGAAAATACCGGTATTTGATTCCGAATCCGAAGAGAAGTTGGGAGTGGACGGTAACTGCGCATAGTACAAAAAACAACGGATACTCTAACGTCGTGTATCGGGTGTCGGTTGAGGGTTCTCTTGACAGCGGCTACGACAGAAACGCGTATATGGTGCGCCCGCTTTTTAAACTGAATCCTGACGCTGTTATTGTTCCTGATACTATTACAGTGACTATCCCTATTAAGAGGGCTGAACCGCAAATGCCAAGCAAAGCTGAACCTTGCGAGCATGAGTTTGAAGATTTGTATTATGCTGACTTTACCATGACAAATAACGACGTTTGGGTCGAAAGAGCTGACGGCTATAAAAAGAAAACCTTGGTTTGTTGTAAGAAATGCGGACAGGTGTTTGTAAAGAACTTTGAAAAAGAAGGCAAGTGAAACGAGTGACAATGTTGAAATACACAGAGACGATAGAGTGGTGGCAGCGCATCCTCTTCCCTAACGATCCAATCAGAGCATATTTTGAAAAAATTTTCGCTCAGATTGAGGAAAAGTACTCTTACCTTAATGAAAAAACTCCGCAGAAAGCAAAGCCTGCGGAGTTGAAACCTAAGAACTGGAAGGTAGGAGATCTGGTTTATCGACACTCTGAAATTCCTTCAAGGGATAATGGAAGTTACGTCATTACCGCTATACGGGGCGATCTTCTGACTATACGCCACACCAGAACCTACTTCAAGACGCGGATACGCATTCCGTGGATTGATAACAATAGAAGCGAATATTATAGTCGTCCGCCAGAAAAAGAAACGATCTGGAAGTATCAAACTGATTTCCTCTGGCGCGAAGACGGGACCTTCGAGCGGTATACCTACATGATTGGAAACGAAAAGCCAATGTCTTACCATGCTGATTTTTGTATTGGGGATTGGTTGTGGTTCTGTGTCCCTCAACGTGCGCCAGTATTAGCGACTATTCGCAGCATCGATAAGGGACGTGGAATTTACTGGGTAGAGATCAACATGGAAGGACGCCCAGAAATAGTCCCTGTCCACATCAATGAAGTACACTCAACGACCTCGCCGTGGTGGTCTAAACCAATGAACGTATCGTAACAAAAGAAAGGACGATCAAAATGAAATATATTGCAAACATCGTATGCAGTATCTTAGTCGAAGCAGACAATGAAGAAGAAGCAATGCAGCAGGCTACAGAACGCTGCGGCGAAATTGAAGGTCTGGAGTCCACTATCTCCGATGGTGTTGACCTTGTAGATGATGACGAAATGTGGATTTAGGATTGGAGGTGATGCAGTGCTTGAATGGGCTATGGCGCATCCATGGATGACATTTTTTATTATCCTTGTCTCTATATGCGCAATAGAGGAAATTATTATAGCTATCTGTGGACTATTCCGCTAACCCTTCCAAATACAGATGGCGGGGTGAAAAAATACAGTGTAAGTCGAGAAGGAGGCTTGCCATATCAAAATCAAAGGTCAGCGATATGTGCTGAAGCTGCACAGCAGCAGGCTAAAAAAAGAAAAGTGGGACCTACATATTACCTTGCAAGAGGCAAGGAGAAACGAAGAACTGATTGCCCTCTCAGACAGCAATACCCTGCGGATGATAGACGCAATCAACGGGGTCAAAGACGTAGACAAAAAGGCGGCGGCGATTCAGAAAGAGATCCGCTACATCAAGAAATTGGAAACCTCTAAAGCAAACCGCCGCCGCATCAGAGACCTGTACACAGAACTGGACAACCTTCTTTACAAGCCAGATTACATGTGCCTTATTATTGATAAGGATGCAGATTACGACAAGGCTTGCGAGAGTGGTTTTAGTATCAACGACATCCATTACGAGAGGTTGCTGGGAACAAACGGAGGAGTCAAGAACAGCACCATTGTCTTTGTCAGCTCCAGAGTAGCGCCGGAACTAAAACGCAGGCTGGAAAATGGTCGCGACCCTAACAAAGAGATGGTGCCAGCAAAATTTGAGTCTTACAAGGCACTTTCCTGTAGTGGTTCCTTCCCTGTTTCCCTGCCTCGTGGTATCTGTGTTGTGCCGGATTGCGTGACACATTTTAAATCCAACATCATCTACCTGAACGATGAAAATGATGGGGAGCCGGTAATGGAATACCGAGAGAACGAAGAAGTGGAGCTGATCGACAGCGATGGTTATGGCCTCATGCTCCCCTCTCTCGCAAAACGGTGGAGCGATGAACTGGGGCTTGATTACATCATGGCCGGAGCCAATACAAGGTTTTCCTGGGAAAAAGGCATGGTCTTCTGCTTTGATTTTCTGGAGTTTGCGGACAAAGTTGCCGGGACCAGAATCATCAAGGACGCCTGGGGAAACGATGTTGACCTTACCTATGTTGAACTGATCTTGACCACCTCGCAGCTGAAACTTTGGGACAGCTATTCCAGCTTCCAAAGCTATTTAGAGAATTGTCTAAATAACGGATACACTTTTGGCTTGACCAAGGTATGCCCCAAGGAGCTGGAAAATGAGAGGGATCTCAACTACCAGTTCATCCAGAGTTACCAGCTTACGGATGAGCAGATCGAGGAACTGATCCAGCCAACCATTCAAGAGCTGCATGACATTCTGGGTCTGGATTACCAGAAAAGTCTCCTGTTCTTGAAAGGGATGTATCTGAGTGAGGATAATCTCTGGCAGCTTGAAGATGACTTTGCAAAGGCACTGATGATTGAGCCGGAGATGATAAACGACCCTTATGTGCGTAACCGTATCTGGCAGATGCTGCGAAAGCGTATTAAGGAAGCTAAGGTTGGAGTAATACGGGTGCATGGAAATTACTCTATCATTTCAGGCGATCCTTATGCTTTGTGTCAGAGCATGTTTGGAATGGAAGTTACTGGACTATTAAAGGCTGGAGAGTTGTACAACAAATATTGGATTGATAAAGGAACACCTTGTGTGTCATGCTTCCGCGCACCAATGACGGCACAAAATAATGTTCTAAGGTTAAAAGTCTCTTGCAATGAAGAGACTGCATACTGGTATCGGTACATGAATACCTGCACGATACTTAATGCTTGGGATACCACAACTCATGCAACCAACGGAGCGGATAAAGATGGTGATATGTATTTTCTGACTGATGATAAGGTTTTAGTGGAAAATACTTTGAATCTTCCCTGTATTATGTGTGTGCAACGTAAAGCAAAGAAAAAAGTGATTGAGGAAAAAGATCTGATTATTGCCAACAAAAATAGTTTTGGTGATGAAATCGGAAAAGTAACCAATCGAGTCACAACAATGTTTGATGTGCAGGCACAATTTCCTCCATCAAGTAAAGAGTATCAGATTCTCGATTACCGCATCAAATGCGGAGAGTTATACCAGCAAAACACTATAATTCATTTGTAGCGCTATATGGTGACATATAGATGAAAACACGGTGAACCTTTACTTGAAGGGTGTGTACGCTACAATGGGCAACGTAGGAAATGACGTTTTGAGTGTATGCTGACTGGGGAATCTAAGTATATAAATTAGCCTCAACGAAAGGGGTTGATTGTATACGGTAAAAGAGATCTATCGTACTATTGGAATTTACCGCATCACGAATCTTGTAACAGGAAAAAGCTATATTGGACAAACACGGATGAATTTTGGCGATAGACGAGATGCGCATTTTTCTTTATTAAATGCTGGTACACACTATAGCAAAGAAATGCAAGTAGATTGGGATACATACGGGCCTGAAAATTTTGAGTTTGCCGTTCTTGAGATTGTTGACGATCCCGCCCTATTAAACGATTTGGAGATTCGATACATCGATGCCTATACCGCGAAGGGGCTGTGTTATAATCAGAATCCAGGCGGAACAGGGAAAGGTAAACATTTGACAGAAGAAGCGAAGCGCAAGATAGGTGATAAAAACAGAGTAAATATGACTGGTCGCAAAGCTTCTGAAGGGACGCGACGCAAAATGTCAGAGTCACAAAGGAAACGAGTGTATACCGATGAAGAGAAGCAACAGATTGCAGAAAAAATGCGAACAATTAACATGGGCAGGCATCGAAGTGATGAGACAAAGGATTTATTGCGAAAAATCAATCAAGAAAACCCACCATCTGCTAAATTAACGCCAGACGATGTAAGAGAAATTAGGCGCAAAAATAGCGAAGGTGTTTCTGTCAAAGATTTGGCAATCGAATACCATGTGTCCTCCGCCTGTATTTATAATATCATCCATAGACATAGATGGAAACATATAGATTAAAGCGGTGACTAGTTTATATATATATGACGATCCAGTGCCAAGCCGGTGTGGTGACACGCCGGAAGGTCAAACGACTAAGACATACCATCTCAAAGAGATGATGAAGTCTGTACTAAGCAGGTGAAACTCCTGTTTGGGAAGCGCCGTGGGGCTGCGAAAGCAGTTCATGATATAGTCTACTCCCCTACGAAATATCGGGAAACCGAGGGTCCAAGGAGATAAAACTAAAGGCATCATTGCTAAACCAATGCCTAAAGAATGGTATAGCCGCGATGCCAACAGAATTGCAGATACCGATACATCAGAAATAATTCAAAGGAAGGAGATGAATAACACCATTGTGGCAGATAAGAAACCGTACTTCATGCGGTACATCTACCCTGACCTGATGAAGAAATACAACACCTATATAAAAAATGCAGATAAGAAATCTATCAGGCAGTTTGGCATGTCTGTAGAAGAATTGCAACACAAGAAAAACAAGACACCGGAGGAACAGGAGTTTTTACGGTACTATGAGATGAAATTACCAGTGGGCAATCATCCGTGTGTGCAGAATAGAATATGTAAAAGAATAGAACAAGAATTTGACGGATATATCCAGGATCATCCTCCGGCCAAAGAATTTGACTACACCATTTTGAAAACAGACGTCCCTTATTCAAGGACCCAATATCAGGCAATAGCAGATCTGAAAATTCAGTACCAGAAAAAAGTGCAGGAGTTTATGACCGACGCATATTACCGGCGTATAGATCAAGATGATGCAGTAGTTGCAAGGGCGATGCTCCTGCGCAGCTTCCGGCAACGGTGCTCTGAAATATGCAGTAACGAAGAACAGCTATGCAACATTGTGCTGGATCTCTGCTATCGCAATAATCATTCCAAGCAGTTTGCGTGGGATATTTGTGGGACACAGATTATCGAAAATCTGTTAAACAGACATGACAGAAGAATCTCCTTCCCTGTTTTGGACGAGGACGGAGATATTGAGTTTGGCGGGAAAAAATTTAGTATGACAACGATGATTGAAGGTGTTGACCTATAGAGATTATTTTGAACGAACGTCGCAGAGCTGAGGACATCCTCAGCTCTGTTCAGGAAACAACAAACCCGATACATAATGTTTATCTCTTGTCGCGCTATTATTATGCACAAGGGATGAAACAAAAGGAAGTATCTGAAAAGGTAGAAGATTATCTCAGGCAGTTCCCCTTTTTAGTCCTTCCGAAATGGCAGCGAACTGTAGACAAGATTGTTTCAAAGGCCAAGGGCAAAGGGATTATTGAGATTGAGTATGTTGGCATTACAGAAAAAGAGTTGGCCGAGATTGCGAAACTGCGCAAGGAAAGTCTGAAAAAACTGGCCTTTACCCTGCTGTGTATTGCAAAATATTTTAATACGATCAGGCCAGAGAACAACAGCTGGGTCAATACGCCCGATAAGGATGTGTTCAGGATGGCCGACATCAGGACCCTTGATTGTAAACGGCAGCAACAACTAATTCGGGAGTTGTATCTGCTGGGATTGATCGGGTACAGCAAGGTTGTTGATAACGTCAACCTTCAAGTACTATTCGTCGATGCGGAAACAGAGCCGGTTCTTCATATCTACCAGTTTGACGACCTGGGGTATCAATATTTGGAATATGTAGGAGATCCTAGTATCGTCCATTGCAAGTGCTGTGGGAAGTTGATTAAAAAAGCTTCTAAAAGGCTAGATTATTGTCCCGATTGCGCGCAGGACGCAAGGCGGGCAAGTACGCAAAAAGCCGTGCAGAAGCACAGAAAACGCGACATGTAAGCGTTTATTCTTTTGAAAAGACCTTCGATTTTTGGCTTAACCAAGCCACTTTTCGAGGGTCTTAAAAATTTTGTCTAAAAATCTATAGTGTGCAGATAGATATACACGCTCTGCACCTTTTCACAGATCGCCCCGGCTTCGGGGACGAAATATCCAATAAAGGAAGATGAAAATGGTTGAGATCAACCAAAGGGAAGCGGCCTATATCCGTTCCCTGCGAGACTGCCCTGATACAGTGATCTATCGGACAGTACACAAGTACCTGATGTCGGAGGAATACAATGCTCTTAAAGCTCTGGCATACTTCCGGTCACTATCTATTAAAGAGCAAAATTTACTACTGAAAGGATGTAAAAAGTAATGGCTTCCAAGTATTACAAATCCACAAAACTTTCCATCACTGGTGTTCTGGAGATTGAGGACGGCAAACTCACTATGGACGTCGAGGATGTTGGCCCAATCTCTGTTATGGATGCGCTAGCAGACTTTGTTGGCGATGAAGTAACCATTAACGTCTCGTCCAAGGATGAGTTCTAGGAGGGTTTGACATCAAGCACGAAGAATTTCTAGCAGAGCAGCTACGCCTGCTCCAAGAAAGGAAGGTCAACCCTGATGTAGAATGGCAGGATGTTAATGATCTGCGTACCTGGTACTACAACGAAGCTGAAAGCCGGGACACCACAAGGAAAGGCTCTAAGCTCCTGTATGAGTACATAGATGCCGGTTGGGTTAATCCTCCAGTACAAACTCCTTCCAGAGGCAAAAGAGCTTCCGTCGCATACGATGACGCCTCTGGATGCTATACCTCAGAACTGACGATGGACGCAGATGAGAGTGTTCTGAAAGACCCTGTAGCTTTGCTAAAAGCACACGGCTACGATCCTGAGAAGTTTAAGGTCGTGTCAAGCAAAAACAGTATGTGGACAGTCGGAGGGCGGCAGGAGGTTAGCTCCAAAATTGTTGTCGCGCCTGTGAACAAACCGCAAGCAGTGACCAAAGAACAGATTGCCTCGTGGTTTGCGGAGTTATGCAATACCTATACCCCGCCGGTGCTTCCAAAACCGGAAAAGAAGATTGGCATTGATCTGCTGGTCATTCCCCTGTCCGATCTCCATTATGGACTGCAAGCTACCAAGGAACGCACAGGGAACGAATATGACCTTGATATTGCCAATGATGTGGTCTTCCAGATGTTGAGTAACCTGCTGGCAGACGTCAACCAGAAGCGCGTCAAGCGTATTTTGCTGACCATCGGTGGCGACATGCTCAACGCTGATAACATGGCTGGCACCACAGTCAAAGGTACACCACAGGACAACTGCACTGATTATTTCAGCACTGTTCGCGGCCTGTACGACATGATGGTTCGTGTGGTTGATGTGCTGCGTCAGATTGCCCCTGTTGACATCCTTTACATACCTGCCAATCACGACATGACCAGCAGCTTCCAATTGTCGCAGTACCTGAAAGCATGGTACAAGGCTGACAAGAATGTTCGCATCGACGACTCTCCCCTTCCCCGCAAGTATTACAAGTACGGCGATACCCTGTTGGTGTTCGCTCACGATGGCGACGTTAAGCGTCTGCCGGGATTGATTGCTGATGAGGCAAGGGATAAATGGAGTAGAGTCAAGTTTACTGACGTTTTCCTCCAACACCTTCATTCCGAAAAGGTGCTGCTGGAAGAAAATCACATGCGAATCCAGAGGCTACCTACCCTATCGGCTAAGAGCGCATGGACGGTGGATCAAGGATACAATGCTGCTAGGCAGCACAAGTCCTTCATCTATGATGTGCAAGGTTTGCGGCAGGTAATCTATACGACACTTTAAAAGCACAAGACAGAGAGCCGGGATGTGGTGAGATAACCGGCGACAGCGATTCGGGTTAAGTGAGAGCCGAGTACAGCGATCCGCGATTGTGAGAGGCGGAGACAGCAACTGCCCAGTAGGTGAGAGTGGGCATCTATTTTATAATTACCGTGAGGGATAACAATATGACATTTGATATTGAAAGATCTGAAATCATGAATTTTGACGGCGTTGAGTGCTTTGAAAAGGATGGCGTTGTCTATCTGAAACTGGAGACTGTGGCCAGAGGTTTGGGATTTACAGAAATTGCAGCCAGCGGGAACGAATGCATTAAATGGACCAGGGTTCGTAAATATTTAGCAGCTCTTGGCATCGACACAAGTGTCGACGGAAAGTTACCGGAATTTATTCCCGAAAACATCTTCTATCGTCTTGCCATGAAGGCAAAGAACGAGACTGCTGAACGCTTCCAAGCCAAAATTGCAGATGAGGTCATCCCAAGTATCAGAAAGCATGGAGCCTACCTGACGCTCCAAGCCGCAGAGGCTGTGCTGCTCAATCCTGATACCATTATCCAACTTGCTACACAAATAAAAGAAGAACAGGCGCGGAGAATGGAACTGGAGGAAAAGATTGAAGCTGACGCTCCAAAAGTCCTCTGGGCTGAACAATGCCTCAAATCCAAAACAAACATGACGGTGGAGGAATTCTCCAAAGTTATCTTTCAGAAAGAGGACATCGAGATGGGGCGCAACAAGACCTTTGCCTACCTGCGGAAGAAGAAACTGCTCAGATCTACCAACCTCCCATACCAGCGATACATGGATCAGGGATGGTTCGTTGTGACCGTCAATCTCATTGAGACAGATCGCGGAACATTCCAGAATAAACAAACCCTCATTACACCAAAAGGCCAGCAGGCCATTCTTAAAATGATTAAAGAAGAACAAAATAACGCTTCAACAAAAGAGCTTCCAGTACAGGAAGTTTACATTAAACTACAATAATAAAGGAGATTAACGATATGAAAAAGAAAGAATTTGTAACTGCACTCGCTAACTGCAACCTGCCTGTCACCAAAAACGGTGAGAAGGTCGAGAAGAAGATCACTAACGACCAGGCTGACGCCATCTATGATGCTATCTTCGGCCCAGAAGGTATTATTATGAGCGGTCTTAGAGATGATGGCGAGGTTGTCCTGAAAGACTTTGCCTCTTTTAAAGTAGGTCGAGTAGAAGCAAGAATGGGTAAAAACCTCCAGACCGGCGATGCTATGGAGGTCCCGGCCTACAACACTGTCCGCTTCCGAGCTTCCAAGCGCATGAAGGAACTTGTTCAGGAATAATGCAACTGCTTGTTACCTTCAAGAATCGCTTTGACGCAACGATATTTTCCAGGGCACTGAATAAGGAAGCGATTCAGTGCCTCTTGATGCCGACCCCCAGGAAGTTAAGTGCTTCCTGCGGGGTTTGTGCTATTTTAGATGTCAACGATCTTGACACTGTTTTGCAGCGAACCGGAAGTCTGGAGTTTCAGGCTGTGTACAAGGTCAGAGATGACGATTACGATTTGCTCCAGCTTTGACGGCTGACAAATAAAGGCAAGGCACTGCCTTAGAGAGAGAAAAGGCGCTGTTATGTTTTGTTTTTGATGTGAGGATTTCTCACATGGAATATTTTTTATGGCGGGGTTTGCCTGCCGTTATTCCTCTATTTTTATGATTATGGAGGAACTTCTATGTCGCAAAAATTAGTTGTGCGTACTATGTTTAATAATAACAATGGAAACGGTATCCGTTCTGTCCTGATTGACGGAGAACCGTGGTTCTTTTGTAGCGATTTGGTGAGGGCTTATGGATATAATTCCGCACAAATTATCAAAGATAATATCTCAAACAAGGATCTGATTGAGGTAACTTTTAACACATCTGCTCAAAACACCTATGACGAATTGCTAATTAACGAACCTGGGTTCTACGAATTTGTGTTGTGCGTTGAACCAAACAGTGTGAACAATCAAGCCGTGGAAGATTTTAAGGACTTCTTGATAGATGAAGTGCTGCCGTCAATACGTCGCCACGGTGTTTACAAGATACAACCTTCAATGTCGTATCCTGATGCTTTAAGGGCATTGGCTGATTATGAAGAAGCAAAATCGAAACGTATTAAAGAATGGAACGGAGCGTTAGATGGCGCTGTGGTCAACGCGACACTATCTAGTACAAATCGTTTGACGGAAATTGAGGAAAACGCATGAACGATAACAACCAAAACGGAAAAGTTAGACTTTTTAAAAACCATGATTTCGGGTGCATTAGAACAATCGTAATTGATGGAGAAGTTTGGTTTGTAGGTAAAGATGTATCCGCAGCATTAGGGTATTGTGCTAGAGCAAATGCTATTAAGAAGCATGTCCATGAAGAAGACAAGCGAATTGTAGAAATGATGACAAATGGTGGGAAACAACGTGTTGTTGTTATCAATGAACCAGGCATGTACAGTTTAACATTGTCAAGCAAATTACCGTCTGCTCAATATTTTCAGCGATGGATCACTCATGATGTTATTCCTGCTGCTAAAAGTATTGTGTATAGTTTAGAGCATATACATTTCTCCGGAGAAATTGATGGACTGGTATATGCGAAGAATGGTTTGGCGGTAACTACTAGCAGAAAGATCGCTTCAATATTTCTGCTAGATCATAGCGAAGTTTTGAAATTGATTGATAATAAGCGCGGCGAGTCAGACTTATCTTCGCAATTTTGCACAGAGCATATCACAGAAAAAGTATGTCATGATGCGTATGAACCTCATCAAATAGAATATGAACTTGATGAGGCAGGATTTTCTTATATTGCACTTGATTTAATTACGACAGACAATAATGAAAATTATATATCTTACATAAACGCATTTGTTCAAATGCAAAATGCGCTCAACGACATGTTTAAAGCAAGAATAGTTGAGAGAGTATTGCCACAAGACAATAGACAGCGACAATGTGTGTATATTATAGAAAACATGGGTAACGGGGCGATTAAAATTGGTGTCGCGCATAACCCAGAAGTGAGGCTGCAACAATTGCAGACAGGATCTGTTGATGAATTGAGGATTGTATACACATCGTATGTATGCAGTAATGCCTTTAATGTCGAATCAATAGTCCATCAATATTTTTCTGACAAACATATCCGGGGAGAATGGTATTTGGTCGATGTGAATGACGCTATTACAATGCTGGAAAAACAAAACTATGTATTGCATAGCGAATTTAATAAACATTTGTCTTTACCTTATCAGTCTCTGGAAGAATCCAGACAATAATATTTTTACAACATGATAAATTACAGCTCATTTTTGAGCTGTCCGCTTTGTTTTTCCAGTTCGTCCTGCGGTGCTCTTCGGACCCGTGGGCTAAGTAAAACAGAACTCCCTACACCTCTCAACGATGTGCAACATGGGGAGACTTTTAAAGGGCGTAACGCATGACAGGGTATGTTCCTGTCACGCCCTATATGGCAGAGTGGTGTAATGGTAACATCTTGGGTTCATACCCCAAGGCTTCAAGTTCAACTCTTGACTCTGCAACCAGAAAAAGGTAGGGAGTGACCCCGGCTCCGGTCTATCTATCCAAGATAAACCTCCGCCGGGGTCACTCCCCTATTATTATAATATAGACATACTATATGTATATAAAGAAATAGTATAACTAAGGGAATTTTTTCTTTGGACGGTAGGACTGCGTCCTCCGTCCACATATATATAAAACTAGACAACAAAAATTTTAGGTGCTTTTAAACTTGCTGTCTATCCGAATCAAAACAAAAGTAAAAAATCAAGCTATAAACGCTTACATAACAAAATATCGTCGCGTCGTCTAATTGGTCAGGACACAAGCCTTTCACGCTTGCAATTGGAGTTCAAATCTCCACGCGATGACCAGTTATTTAGGTTTTCTTAGTTCATAGATTTGTGAATGGTCCGCCTTTGTTTTGTAATGCTGCGTAAACGACAAGTCATTTTTCCATTCCACACAGGCATCGTCAAAACGTTCGTTGTACTTATGTGTATGAATTAACCACTCTAAATGATTTGCAATTTCATGGGGTTGCATTAGCTCCGTGTCAATTAACTGAGCAATTAGTTGATGGCGTTCTTCTTGATCCAGCCCAGTAGTTTTACTGACAGAGTATCCATAAACATGGAGGTCAGATTCCTCTTTGAGATGATATGGATTATCATTAACTTGGTACTGTCTTAGTTTAATATACGGCAAGCCATATTTATCTTTACACATGAGATACGTCTCGCTATTGATAAAATATCGGTTGTCTTTTTTAGAGTAGTACGCTGTAATTGGTACTACATCTTCGTTGTTAGCACATTTTACCATAATAGATACGAGTTCATAAGTATTCAAGTTTTTAGGAGTATTTTTATGAGAGTATAGGTATACTGTTTTAACATTAAAAATGCGTTTGGGCGCGCTGGGCGGGGTTTCATCGTTTGGATCAATTTTGAAAAAATGGCGATGATTGAGTGTAAGTTTGTGTGTTTTCTTATCTGAATCTTGTTGATCCGACGCAGGTTGTATTTTTGCGCTTTTCTGAATTTTATTTTGGTCTTGTTTGATTTGATCTCCTGGCACCTTTACTCTTTTTGCACTTTTTGGTTGATTCGGTGTAGATTTTAGATTTGAGTCTTTCTTCATTGTATCTTTTTCTTGACTCATTCGTTCTTTTCTATCTTTTGCTTTAGCCTTTTGTACAGCTGACTTTACTTTAAGCAATGTAGAAAAATTAAATTGCTCCAATTCTTTTTGCATCAACTGCCACTGCTTCAGTTTATCTCTATATTGTTGAGTTTTTGATTGGACGTTTGATATATAGCGTTTATCTTTAACAATATTTCGAGAAGGCAATAGCTCCTGAAATTTAGAAAGCAGATAGTAAATTTCATTTTTGGAGTAGATATTATGAATTACTAAATTTGTCCAAAATGTTTTTCTGCTATTGGCTGGTTCGTTCGGATAATAAATGCCATAATCGATCATTTTATGTACCCACATATCGCTATTATTTCGGTTTAATATTTCCACCGGCAATAGACGCGCAAGTAAATGTTTGTCTCTCGGTAAATTGTCACAGTATGTTGCATAAAAGTAATGGCCTTTAATATTTAAAACGTCAAGAGCCAAATCAAAAAGGTCTCCATTGCTGGTATGTAATGAGACTACTATATTTTTTTCGATATGGCTTACCCTATGCTGTCCACTATAAACAAAGATTGTGTGATCCGAAGGTGCAAATCGCAAACCATTCTCTCTGTCGCTTATTTCTTTTAAGATTTTATCTTTGATTCCGGAAAATAATGGATGAAATTGCATCTGTTTTAATTCGTTTAAACTAAAATCACGGATAGTTATATGTTGGTTTTGCGTTTTTAACACCCCACTGACATTATCCATAAAAATAATCAAATCTGTAATCATAATTTATCATAATTATACCAAATCTCTGTAGAAAAGTCAAACTTACAAAGTGACAGGAAGCGAACACCGCTTCTCTTTTTTATTATTACAGAAAGGAAGTGAAAAGTATGCCAAGACAACCTGCCAAACCGGAGGAGCGAATCGCCTGCTGCCGTTGCGGAAAGAACAAAAAGGAAACCGAATTTTATAAGGTTTCAAGCTCTCCTCTTTGGACAGCAACCAAGAATCGCGCTCCGTTTTGCAAAGACTGCATTGAGCAGATCTACCGGGATTACTCTGTGCAGTATGGCGGCAGAGCTGCCATTATTGCTGTAGCGGCTCTTTTGGACTATCCTTTCGCTCCCGATGTGTACGAGACGTTATGCGAAAAATATGGTGCCTGCTCCCTCGGAAACTACATACGTTCCATGAACGCAATCCAATATAAATCCAAAACATTCGTAATGTCGATTGCTAACGGCGACCTCGGCAAAGATGATGATGACGTACAGGATGAAAGAGAAGCTAAGTGGAGCAAAGGTGATAAAGTCAACATGAAAGCCGTCATCTCCATGATGGGCTATGATCCATTTGAGGACTTGGGACTGACCGACGCGGAGCGCAAATACTGCTTTAACATCATGGCTGGTTATTGCAGCATCCCAAATATCGAGGAGGACGGACACAAGCTGGAAAGCGCGGTGCAGATCACCCTTTCCCGACTGCAATGCAAACAAATCGATAACATGCTGTTTAAAGAGAGTTCCCAAAAATCTCCGAACATTAAAAATATTGACACCCTGAGTGCCACCAAGAGAACGCTGGTCAGCAGCATTAACCAGATCGCAAAGGAAAATGGACTGTCTGATTCCAGCGGCTCCTCCACCCTCTCTGCAAGCACCTTGACAAAAAAGATGAAGGAGCTGGCCGCAGATGATTTTAAAGCCATCCAGGTCAACACCTTCGACATCAACACCTGCGATGCGATGCGCAAGATTGCTGATTTAAGCAATCAAAGCATCATGGAACAGCTATCTTTTGAAAACAGCGATTATATGGAAATGGTGAAGGAGCAGCGTGAAATGATAGAGGCGCTGCGTGAGGAAAGAGATACGCTGAAGGAAGAAAATCGGAACCTGAAAAATAAGCAAAGCTACGAGAGTGAGGCGGTATAATGGAAATCTTTATCCCGCCGACCCCAAAAGTGCTCTCTCAGAAGAAGCTGGAAGCGTATGAAAGCTATTGCAAAGTCATCAACGCTGGCCGGAGAAACCCTGTTTGGTTTGCAGAGGAGTTCCTTGGCATCAAACTCATGGATTACCAAAAGTGGTGCTTCATGGAAAGCTGGACGCGCCCCTATGTTCTCTGGCTGATGTGCCGTGGTGCCGGTAAAACGATGGAAGCCGCTGTTTATCTTGGCACTCGGATGATTCTGATTCCTGACTATCGTGTCTATATCTCCACCCTGACAGCTGCACAGTCCATTGAGGTCTTTAAAAAGATTGAGGACATCGCCAAGCAGCGCATCCCCTCGCTCAAAACCTGCACCGACATTTTGATGGGTGAGGTCGCTCCTATAGAGGGCAGCAAGGGTGATGGGTTTGTTCATAACCAGGCTGGACACCATTTCAGGATGTACAACAATTCAGAGCTTATTACCCTCTCATCTAACATTGATGCTGTCAGAGGTAAGCGTGGCTCTGTATTTTATGACGAGTGTGCATGGCAAAACAGAGAAGCACTTAACACCACAGAGAACTTCACAAACGTTGACAGTGAGTTCGGTCTGGGTGTTGGCAAGACAACCTGGTTTGATCCACCAAATATGCCGCTGCAACTGATCTATGCTTCATCTGCTGGAGACGCCACCTATCCATTTTATGACAAATACCGCACTTTTGCAAAGAAAATGTTTGAGGGTGATCCTAGATACTTTGTCTGTGACCTAAACGCCAACACCATCATCAATTTTTCAACCGTCGATGGTGAGCCAATCAAGTCGCACCTCAATCAGGCAAACGTTGACAAGCAGCTGGAAGAAGACCCTGACGCAGCACAAAGAGAGTTGTTTAACCGTTTCACTACAGGTGGCGGCGAAAACGCTGTTGTCAAGATGGACACTCTGATCGCCAACTCGGTGGTTCGCGCCCCGGTGTATTACAATGACACCAGTACACGCAAGTTTGTATTTTGCTATGACCCTGCCAGAGCTTTCGACGGCTCTGTGCTGGCAATCTTTGAGCTGGTGGACGATCCCGTAAAAGGAATGATAGCCGTTTTGGTCAACATGATTTCCTTTGTTGACCACCAAAGTAAACATAAAACGCCGATCCCGATGAGCGAACAGGTTGAAATCATCAAACAGCTCATGGTAGATTACAACGGCGAGGGAGCTGTTGACTGGGAAAACATTGAAATTTACATCGATGCTGGTGCTGGCGGCGGCGGTCTGAGCGGCGTTGCCGACGCTCTGCTGGCTGACTGGACAGATAAATCCGGCAAGAAACATCGTGGTGTTATTGATCCAGAACACAAACAATACGAGTCCGCAAAAAGAAAATATAAAAATGCTCTGCCGATTGTGCATCTGCTGGAACCAGCATCTTATAAAAGACTGATGTATAGCGCATTTGAAAAAATGAGCAGAGCAGGTTACATCTCCTTCCCAGATTATGACGGGAGGGAGTTTTTAGTTTTACAGGATAAGAACGGTGAGCCGTATGAATATCGGCTTAGTCAAGACGAAGCGCTGTCCCTGACACAATGCAACCTTGCAAAGAAAGAACTGCTGTGTATGTGTCGATACGAAACTGGCAACGGTAACGTTTCGTATGACCTTGCAAGGGATAAACGCAACAAAATGCACGACGATAGGGCTTACGTCTGTGCTATGGGTGCTTACGCCCTGCAAAGCAAGCGGCGTTCCAGAACATTGACACCTACCGTCGAAAAGAAAGATTTCTCTGCGGTCTTTAATGTTCGCAGACCAAAAATATTGTAAAGGGGTGAAAACATGGCTGAACAAAAGAAACCACCGGTATCCAGCAAGCAAGAGCTGTGGGAAAAGAATCGGTTAGCTTTCGCTAAACTGGCGGCAGTAACATTGTCTGAGCTAAACAAGGCAGAATCTAAAACCTACAGCATCTATACCAAAGAAGATTACCGGACATATATTGAGAACCCCAAGAGCAATGAGGTCAATCTCAGAAACATGTCGCGGTATTTTTATTTGGTCAGCACCGCTTACCGGAGATTGTGTAAATATTATGCAGAGATTCCACTCCTCTACTGGACTGTGATACCGCAAACTGATCTGCAAAAGCCGGACAACCCCGATAAGGTAAAAAAGAACTACCAAAAGGTGCTGACGCTGCTGAATAACATGAACATGCAGCATGAATTCCGCAAGTTGCTGACTGTTGCGTGGCGGGAAGATGTTGCTTACGGATACATCTATAGCAGCACCGACTCATGGTTTATTGACCTTCTTGACCCGGATTATTGCAGAATTGTGCAGGTCGAAGATGGTTGCTTAAACTTTGCATTTGACTTCTCTTACTACGACCGACGGTCATGGAAATTGGAATCTGCCGATCCTGATTTGCAACGGATGTATCAGCTCTACCGAAACGACATCCAGAACATGAGGTGGCAGCTGCTTGACTCCAAGAAAACGATCTGCATCAAGGTAAACGATGACTCTCTGACAGAGGTTGTCCCTCCGATGTCGGGAATCTTTGAGGATTTGATTGACTTGTTGGATTACCGGTCCTTGCTGCGCAACCGTGAGGAGATTCAGAATTATGTGCTGCTTCTCCAGCGTGTTCCTATTGATGATAACTCAGAGGGCGTTGATAACTTCTTGCTTGATATGGACACTGTGATCCAGTTTGACGCCAAGCTGCAAGCAAGCGTTCCAGACCAAGTGGGCGTTGCTACAACTCCTATGGAGATCACGCCAATCCAGTTTAAGAACGACACGCCGGAGGTAGACCTACTATCCAAAGCAACACGCAGTATGTTCGACAATGCCGGTACATCGCAGATGTTATTTAACTCTGACAAGTCAGGCAAGGTTGGCCTTGACGCTTCCATCCATACCGATGAGATGATGGCTTTTGAGGTTATGCGGCAATTGGAGAGATGGGTGCGCCGGTACATTAAACAAAATGTGTCTGGCTCCAAGTTCATCTTTAACTTTTTGGACATCTCCCCTTTTAATAAAGATTCCTTTATTAGTACGCAGCGAGATCTTGCAACGATTGGCGTACCAAACAAGCTGACCCTGTGTGCTGCAAACGGCATGAATCCGCTTGAAACATTCTCGGCAGCTTATTTTGAAAATGACGTTATGAACATTGTAGATTCTTTTGTGCCGCTCAACACATCGTTTACGCAATCGTCCGCCGAATCGGAACCTGGCAGACCACAGATGGATGAAAGAGAGTTAAGCGATTCCGGTATGCAGACCAGAGACGATGCTGAAAATACCGACACGATTGAAACATAAAGAGGTGGTCTAAATGAAATTTGTATACACAACCGACCCCTCTACTCACGATTTCTGTGAAAGCATTGGGATGCCGTTTATCGGAGAGTACCTTTCCGAACGGACAGTATTCTGGTGCTTTGTGCTCACAGACGAATTTCTAAATGCTAATCAAGAGGGCTTGCATTACTGCATCAGCGACTCTTTGATATTTTAGAGTGGAGGTGAACAAGCATAGAACGACATTTATCAATTCCGTTCGCTTCTTCTCTGACAAACCTTACTGAAATGAACCCTTCTTTTGACAAAGGCATCATGCGGGTAGCCTATACTGGACGCAATCAGAACAACTCCTTTATCAGCCGAGAGACTTTTGAAAAGTGTATCGGAACCATCTATAACGTACCGGTCGTTGCCCATTATGACCGCGACACCGACACAATTGGTGGACATGATATGCAGATGATAATGGGTGAAGACGGTCAGTTTAAAATGATTAACCTCACCCAGCCTGTGGGCGTTGTCCCTGAATCTGCAAACTGGTATTGGGAGGAAATTGAGGACAGCACCGGTATACATGAATATCTGTGTGTTGAAGTTCTCATTTGGAAGCGACAAGAGTGTTACGAAAAAATCAAGAAGGATGGCTTTGAAAAACAGTCGATGGAGATCACCACCAAAGAAGCGCAAATGCAGAATGGTGTGTTGGTCATCACCGACTTTTTCTTTACCGCCCTTGCTCTGCTTGGTGAAAACGTAACACCTTGCTTTGAGTCTGCTGGTATGCAGTTGTTCAGCAAAAACTTCTATCACGCTGAGTACGAAAAGATGAAGGAAGATTTCAGAAGGGAATTTTCAAAAATACAAGAAGGAGGAAGCGAAATGGATAAGAAACTCGAACTTCTCCAGACATACTCGATCAAGCAGGAAGACCTGACTTTTAACATTGATGAGCTGAGTTATGAAGACCTGGAAGCTAAGCTGCAAGAGATGCAGAACGGTGATCCAGAGCCTAAAGCACAGGTCTTTACCCTGAACCTGATGGAATGGATGGACGAAGTGAACGCACAGCTCGATGCTGTCAAGTTTGTTGACCACTGGGGCTATGAGTGCAACAAGTATTGGTTCCGCGATGTGCAGGGCAGCGAAGTTATTGTAGACAACGCAGAGGATCGTTGGCGCACCTATGGTATTCCTGTTGTCGAATCCGGCGACAAGATTACCCTTGATTTTGCCAACATCAAAAGAAAGAAAGTAGTCTACGAAGACCTTGCAGAAAACGAGGCTGCGCCAGAGGCAGCGCCGATTGGTGAGCAGTTTGCAGCCTATATGGACGGTGTTGCTGCAAAGATGGGCGAGGTCAAAGAGCAGTTTAACACTGTGACCAACCAGTTTAACGAGGCCAATACCCAGCTGCAAGAGTTCCAGAGCAAATATCAGGCAATGGTAGATGCCGAGGAGCAGAGAGTGGCCGCAGAACAAAAGGCTGCAAAAGACGAAATGTTTGCAAAATTTGATAAGCTCATTGGTTCCGATGAGGAATACAAGGCTGTCAAAGAAAAAGCCGAGCAGTATAGCGTAACAGAGCTGGAGACAATGTGCTATGCCCTGTTTGGCAAAAAGAAAGCTGTGTTCTCTGCTGAGAACAAGAAACAATCGAATCCGACTGTTACCGTCGGCACCACAAGTGAGCCGCATAAGCCAAGCGCTTATGGCGATCTTTTTGATTTTAAGAACAAATAAGGAGGAATTTAACATGGCAAATCATGCTGTATTCGTGTCCAGCGATCTTCACGCGACTCGCGGTGGACATATTCTAAACTTTGTACATACTGCCGATTGCGATAACGGCACTATCTGGGCGCAGGGTGACATTGTAGGTCAGGGCGTTGACAGAGAAACCTATAAGTGTAAACAGGCTGCCGCTGGCGATGTTGTATTCGTAGTAGGTTCTGTACCGCTGCTGCCAAGAGCCAGAACCAAAGCTGAGGCTGCGGAAACCAATTTCTACAACGAGGCTGGCGACATTATGAGAATGTACGCTCTGGAGCCAGGAGACCGTTACGAGGTATCCACTTCCCTGGTCAAAGCTGTATCGACCAAAGTTGCTGTTGGCAACTATGTTATTGCAGATACCGCAACCGCTGGCAAATATGAGGAAAAGGCCGCTGACACTCCCGAAGCTGCTTTTGAGGCAAGAATCCGCGAGGTTAAAACCTATGGTTACGGTGCGGGTGCTGATGAGCGTATGCTGATCGAGGTCATTCGCAATGGATTCTACGGCGCGCCAGCTGGCGAATAATGTAAAGGAGAGTGTTAGACAATGGACGCAAATTTCACTAAATTGATGATTGACACTGCAAATGGTGTTAATGCAGATAACTTTAGCCTTGCGGACTCCAACACCGCAATCCGCAAGCGTTTTTCGGAGATCCTGAAGCTGCCGGAAAACTACACCCAGAAGCAGCTGCGCAGAGCAATCCGCAACAATAAACAGCTGATCTTTGATGTCATCGAGGATACCATTGAAGATCTGCGTGTAACCGGTTGGGGCAGTAATCCGTTTTTCAGAGAATATGTAGAGGAGAGAAACATTGCTCTGGGTGATGTCAACGACTTCTATGTTGAGGACGACTCCCTGCTGACCATCTCCAAATTCTCCGGTAACCATCACGATCTGCTTCGTCAGAAGCTGGGCGCTGGTGAAACCTTTACCGTCAAGACCAACTGGTACGGCGTAAAGATTTACACCGACTTTGAGCTGATGATGACCGGCAAGATCGACTGGGCTGCTTTTGTTCAGAAGATTTATGCTTCCTGGGACAACTTCATGAACAGCATGATCTACTCTGCCTTTATGGATGCTGATACCTCCGTTCCAGCAGAGTTCAAGAAAACTGGTACTCTGACCGCTGAGAATGTGGAAGCTCTGGCTACTCTGGTTTCCGACCAGGCTGGTGCTGAGTGCGTTATCATGGGCACCCGTACCGCTCTGAGCAAGCTGTTCAAGATTCTGGATGTTGACTGGATTTCTAACGACATGAAACAGCAGCGCAACACCACCGGTCTCGTTGGCTATGTCAACGGTATCCGCCTGGTACAGATCCCGCAGGTTTATGAGCCAGGCACCCGCAATGCGCTGATCGACAACACCAAACTCATCTTCATGCCGGTTCGCGCTGACTTCAAGCCGATCAAGGTTGTCAACGAGGGCGACGCTTACATGAACGAAGTAACCGACCGTGAAACCAACGTCGATATGACTATCGAGGCTGAGTACATGCAGAAGGTCGGCGTTGCCGTTGTAATGAACCTGAATTACGGTATCTACACCGAGATTGCATAATCTCAATCTGAAATTTTCAATCCCCCGGCCATACGCCGGGGGAAATCTATTTTAAAGGAGTTGACTGCTCTTGGCAGTATCAAAAAAGACTGCGGCTGCAACCGCAGAAAAAGTAGAAAACAAAGAGGTGCAGGAAGCAACAAAGCCTGTGGAGGCAAAAGCTCCCGCAACAAAAGAGGCTACTCCAAAAGCGGCTGCAAAGAAAGTTGTGCGTAATGCGCATGATATGATCCCTTGTCGCAGCGTTACTGTTGGAGAGTTGACCTGCGAATCCAAGAAATCCAAAGGCATCTATTACAGATGGCTTAACTATGACGACATTGAGGAAGTAGAGTACCAAGATCTGGTCGCTTTACGCTCCAGCCGATCGAAGTTCCTATACAACCCACAGTTTATCATCATGGATGATGAGCTGGCGGCTGAATGGGGCTTGACCGAAGTATACAGTGCGTTTTTGGGCTTCGATTCCCCGGATGAGCTGTTCTCTTTGCCAGCGAATCAACTGGCTAAGAAGCTGAAAAGCGCTCCACAGGGACTAAAAGAATCCATTAAGGACGTTGCAGGCCAGTATATGCGTGAAGGACGTCTGGATAGCTTAAAGGTCATTGACGTCCTTGACAAAGAGCTTGGTACAGACCTGAAAGCACTCCTGTAAGGAGGTGTAAGCAATGGGCACACCTTATGAGGTCGTTTATAACCGATTTCTGCAAAAAATCAGCGACTACAAATTATTGAGCTTGCCGGAAGAAGATGTGGAAGCTATTCTGTATAGCTATCTGGTAAGTGCCATTGCAAAAACAAAGCAGTGCCAAAACGACCTTGGAGACAGGGACGAAGAAAACAAATGCTTCAACTCTACCCTGCTGGACATTGAAATTGAAATACTGGCATTGCAGATGGTGTGCGAGTGGGTAGAGCCACAGCTCAACAACGTTCTTTATACCAAGCAGTTTATTGGCTCAAAAGAAGAAAATTTCTTTGCTCAAGCCAATCAGCTTGAAAAGCTGCAAAACTTGCGCGACAGTGCTGCTATGCAGGCAAGAAAGCTCCGCCGGGATTACAGCTATCGGTATACAACTTACTTTGATGACGTGAATCTTTAGGCGGTGATAACAATGTTTGAGTTATACCGCAAACGTCTGAGCCAATACGGGAAAAATGAAAATGAGGCAATCCTGAGTCAAAATCAGGAAATTATGGACTATACCTTTACTTTGAGTACAACCTACAAGCGTGTGCGGGTCGGCAGGCGGTATTATGACGCCAGATTTATGAGAGATGTAGATAAATCCGCTGAGACAAACGGTGGGAACTTTACGCTGCAATTTCGCGGAGATCAGGTCTTCCCTGTTGGCACCTACGTCTATATTCCCGACAGAGACGGCACAGAAGTTCCTTGGTTGCTGATTACCAATAAAGAGGATATTCAGTTCCCGAAAAATTGCATCGTCCGCTGCGATTATACATTGCGCTGGCTCTACAATTATAAACTCATAGAGTACCCTGTGGCATTACGGACCAAAAACAGTTACACCGATGGTGTACATCAGGCTGAAGAATTCAATACTTTGGACAATCAGGCTGCTTTCTGGATTCCGTACAACGATGACACACAGGAGATTACCTACAACATGAGATTCTTGTTGTCCAACAACCCGAAGCATCCGCAGGCATACAGTGTCACCAAGATCAACGACATCCTCCGCCCTGGAGTAATTGAAGTTATTCTGCTTCAAGACCAGCTTGGCGAGTATGACAACGGTGAAATTATGTGTGCTGACTACAACGTGGCAGAATGGGTGTGCGACCTGAACATTCTCAACGCCGGTCGTTCCCTGCAACTTGCCCCAGATGATACGTTCCAGTTTGAAATTTCTGGCGTCATCAATGAACTGCCTGTTGATATTACCTACTGTACCTTTGCCTCCAGCAATCCAGATATAGCTGTTGTGGACAAGGATGGCAAAATTACTGCCCTTGATACCGGCGATGCCACCATCACGGTGACTTTAGGCAACGTCTCTCAGGAGATAGCTTTACAGGTATCAGACGAACCCGCTGTTATGAGCAACATTCAGATCATCGATCCAGACGGCGATTATATCATGCGTTTGCGGTTTGAAAAGGAGCTGCGTGTGATGCTCATCCATAATGGGCAACAGGTGCAGGATTCGAGCTTTGCCTGCGAAATTTTAGAAGGTGCAGACATTGCACAGTATCAGATCAACGGGGATAAAATCGTCCTGAGTGCAGGCGGAGATTTATCAAATATTGGCAGAGTCATCAAGCTGAGAGTTTACAATGAAGAATATGGCGTTGAGGCCACTACAGAGATTACGGTGAAAGGAGTGATTTAGTGGATACTGGAGAACTGCAAGGGCAACATGTTGTCTTAGGAAATGTGTTGTCGGAAATTAAAACGAAGGTCATGTATAGGCTGATTGAGGATGAAGCCCTCTGCAAGCTGCTGTACTACGACACACCAGACGCATTAGATCACGACATCACCGCCAAACAGATACAAGAACTGATTCTGCAAAAATCCACCAACAAGCAGCGCCGGATTTTTCTCAAAGCCTATCCCAATCAGGTTACATCGGTCAAGGATTGCGAAATCCGCATCCATTTCCGACACATCGGCGTGGAACAACAGCCGTACAAATACCGGCCTGAGTTGCAGATTGACGTCTTTTGCCACAATGACTTAACCGACCTAAATGACGGTTTAAGTCAACGGCAGGACATGCTCATCCAGAAAATCAATGATCTGCTGGAGAACTATCACCTGCAAGTTGTTGGCAACATGCACTTAATCCAGATAGATGACTGGAGTATGCAAAACTCATCTTACATTGGTTACAGTGCATTTTTCAGTGTCGGCACCATCAATATGTGAGGTGGATGTTTTGGACATTGAAAAAAAATACGCCAATGAATTTGCCTGGGGCGATCCAGTAAACTATGAGGGAATCCTCATCTACCCTGTCAAAGTAAAATACCTCATGCTGTTTACACAAGCCGCCTCGGTGCTGCAAATTACACCGCTGGAACTAACCGACATCCAGTATAAGTCTATGTCGCGCCTGCAATTTCTGCTGGAAACATTTCGCATGGTAGACGATCCGGCGGCTCCAGAATCTTTCAAGTACATCCCGCAATTATTTCTTGTGCTGCTGCGTTTGGTGTTGGGTGAAGGGCAGCTTGTGAGCCTGACACATCCTACTGACCACAGACTGGATGGCAAAGTGCTGTGCATCACACGCCCTGACTTTACAGACAACACAGGATTACATAAAGGCGCAACGCTGGTGCTAACTAACAAGAAATTTGAAATCTTCCGCAAGATCATACTGCTCCAGAATGGGGTTGACATCACCGACGAAGACGTTGACCCTATCATGAAAAAGGTCTACTACGAAGACATGAAACGGCTGGGGCAAGGTAAACGCAAGGAGATTATCACAGAGGAAGACCGTTTGGACTTGTTATCTCTAAACCTGCACTGTTTCCGGCAGAATTTAAAGGAAATGTCGATTCGGGAATATTTGGAGAAAACAGACAAGCTCCTTGCCAGGGATGTTTATTTAGCTCAATTAAACGGCCAGATGACCGGTTTTGTGAAATACAAACAACCGCCTCGTCATTGGCTGATAAGACAAACAAATAAGGAAAAGATCCTCGGACACTTCCGTACAGAGGAAGATATTCGGGGACTGTTAAACGACAAAGGCTAACCAACAGAGTTAGCCTCTTTTTATTAGGAGGGAAAAGCTATGCCACTGACAACTAACAACGCTGAGTTGCTGGCTAACAAGGTCGGTTTTGACTATTGCTCTTCGGTTTTTGATGGCTATTTCTATGATGCGTCCGGTAACCTGGTTTTTAAGGCCATGGCAAACACCGATGCCTCGGTAGAGGTTGCGACCACCAAAACTGAGAAAAAGGCTGGCGATGGCGGCGCAACCCTGTGGACTGTCATCTCGGACCGCAGCGTTACCGCAAGCATGACTGCAATCGATATTCAGACAGAGTATATCGCAGCTAACCTCGGCTCCACTATCCAGATCACCAAGTCCACCTTCCTGACCAACAAGGAATTCAGAGCTGCGGAGGGCAGGATCACTCTGGACGCTGTTCCGGTTGACGGTAAGGTTACTGTAACCATTAAAGGTTCCGACCTCGTACTGACTGGCGTCGAAAGCACTGAGGTTGACCTGACCACCTACGGTATCACCAATGAGTGTGTCAGCGCAACTTATATGTATGAAGCTGATGGCGAGATTGTACCGATCCCGGTAAGCTCCAGCCCAATGGTAGGCCGTCTTGTACTCAAGACCAAGCTGTACCGTTCTGGTGTTGGTGAGATTGGTGAAATCGGTTGGGATCTGCCGCAGTTCCAGCTGGATGGTAACTTCACTCACACTACTAATACTTCCGATGGTGGTTCTTTCGAGATCACCGGCTCTGCGCTTAAAGACAACTCCGGCACTTCCTGCGATGGTACTGGCGATACTTACGGCAAGTTCTTCAAGCATTACTACGATGAGGAGATGCTTTATAAGTTCAGCTCCATTATTGCTACCCCAAGCGAGACTACTCTAAGTGTCGGTGAGGCAGATACTGAACAGATCAAGGTCTACGGCCTGCGTGGTACTACCATCGCTGAGGTTGAGCTGACTGAGGGCGTCACCTATGTTTCCGATCATGATGAATTTGCTAAGGTATCGGAGACCGGCTTGATTACTCCAGTAGCGGCTGGTGAAGCGGTCATCACCTGCACCTATAAAACACTCCAGGCAAAGGTTACTGTCACCGTTACTGAGTAATGGCTGTCGCTTGCAAATATCAAAAATATCGTGCCAAAGAGCAGTTTATCAACCATGATAAGGAATATGACCGCATCATGGTTTCCTGCTCATTGACCAAAGAACTCTGCCCTGCTCAGGTCGTTTGTTCCGAAACGGATCAATACGTCCTGAGTGCGGACAGGGTAAAACAATGCAAAAATTATGAACCAATCATGTAGGGCGCTCTAATGCGCCCTACATTTTTTAATGTAAGGAGGGACTATGAACGACTTATATCTTGTCTCCCCTATTCCTGTTTCAGTCAACGAATATCTGAAGCCACACATGATCCATAAGGGTCGCGGTATGGTGGTGATGTATGAAACAGCAGCAGCGAAAGCTTACAAGGCAGCATTTATCCCATATATCCAAGAAGAAGCCAAAAAACAAAACTTCCAGAAAATAGAAAACACATCACAACATTGTTATGTAGACGTTGGTATTTATTTTCCGAGGAGGCGAATGGATGCCAATAACCACTGGAAAATCATGTTGGATGCTATTACAGAATCGAAAGCAGTCTGGATGGACGACAGCCAAGTTTGCGAAAGAGTCAAATTTATCCGATATGACTCTAAAAACCCTCGCATTGAACTGCACATCCATCCAGTTGATTATATTGGTATCTTTGATACCCAAAAAGAATTTGACACATTCTCCTCCCGCTGTAAAAGCTGTAACCGCTATCTCGATGGCCGGTGCAGCATCTTGGTTGAATCCTGCGAGGGACGCATCAAAGAAGATGTGGTCAATAGAGAATGTCAAAAATATAAACAAAGGAGCAGTTAAGCTATGAAGAAAATCACAAAATCTCAGATGAACGCTTACACAAAATCCTGCAAACAAAACGCAGAAATTATCCTGAATCTCCCAGATGACAAGACCGCAGTGGTAACGGTAGATACTGCGCCCAATATTGCGGTGGCCCAGGAGATTATTGACCAAACAGTGCGTATGACACTGGAAAACGGAGAATATCACCCTGAACGCCTGCCGTATGTTTTCTTTGCCTTGGTGCTCAACTATCTGACCAACATTGATGTGCCGGTTACCGAGGATGGAATTGTGGACATGGAGGTCGTGTATCAATGGTACGTCGGAACACCGTTAATGACAGAGCTAACGAACATCAGCAGCATTAACGAACTGTACTGGATGACGGATGACAAACTGAACTTTGAAAAAGAGAAGGTGCTGCGTCATAGCAAACTGGATGATGTGCTGGATCAGGCGATGCAGGTCATGCAGACGTTGCAGGATGAGGACTTCCGTACCTCGATTGAAACTCTTGCCAAGACAATCCCTGTAGCATAGGAGGGCTGTGTATGAAACAACAGCATGAAATCAAAGAATGTGTGGACGAGGTTGTGGATGAGACTGTGGACGAAGCCCAGCAAGATCTTGAAAATCTAACACAGTATGTCGAGAGCCTTATGTCGCGCCGTATCATCATCGACAAAGAAATCAGCAGCGATATAGTGCAGAAAGCTGCTATTCCTCTGCTGGACCTAGATGACGGTTCGGATGAGGTTATTGAAATTATCATCAACACCCCCGGCGGCTCTGTTTTTGATGGAATGGTGCTTTGTGACATCATTGACCGTCTCCATACACCAACCGTCATCACTGCTTTGGGTTGTGCCTTTAGCATGGGCTTCCTGATCCTCTCTGCCGGTAAAGACAATCCTTATGTGGAACGGCGCTGCTATCCATTTTCTGTGGGGCTGCTTCATGATGGTATGACAGCTATTTCCGGCAATGTTGGCGATGTCAAAGATACCTACGAATTCTACGACAAATACGATGAGAAGCTGCGCCAGTATGTGCTGACACACACTGACATCACCCCGAAGGAGTACGACAAAACACGCCGCAAACAATGGTTCATGACCGCCGAGGAAATGCTCAAATATGGCGTAGTTGATACTATTCTGTAACGGAGGAATATTATGAACTTTTATGATACTTGCGCCCTGCTGAATATGCAGGAAGATGCTTTTCTGCATGGCCGGTTTTATATCTCCAGCATCACTCTGCGTGAGCTGGAGAACATCAAAACCTCTCAGCATAAGGACGAAGAAATCAAGTATAAGGCGCGCAATCTGACAAGGTTGCTGATGGCGCATCCTGGACTTTACGAAGTGGTTATCCAGACCACGAAACATGAGAAGAAACTGTCATCAAAGAAACTCCCCATAACACCAGACAACCTGATTATCTCTGCTGCCGCTTCCCTACCCTGCCTGCATGACCTTATTTTTGTGACAGACGATCTTGCCTGTTGTCACATAGCCTCTCATATTTTCCGACTCCCTGTTATGACTTCTTCAAAACTCATTACGCCGGAGGAGGAATATGTCGGATACAAAGAAATCGAACTGACACAGGAGCAGCTTGCTGAGTTTTATCAGCATCCTTTGGAGGTTGCTCCAAACCTACATATCAACGAATATCTGATTGTCAGAGATACGGACAAAAATGTCCAGACCATGCACAAGAGGGTGCCAGATGGTTTGATCGATGTTTATACACCAAAAATCACCTCGAACGAATTTGGTAAGGTCAGACCTTACAATAACGATCCATACCAAACCATCCTTTTGAACAGCTTTGATAATCATAAAATCACAATGGCAAGAGGTGCTGCCGGTACTGGCAAGACGTTTCTTGCGCTTGCCTATCTGTTTTCGCAAATGGAGAAGGGTAAGTTGGACAAGATCATCGTGTTCTGCAATACAGTTCCGACATTACACAGCGCCAGAATAGGGTTCCTCCCCGGCACAAGGGATGAAAAGTTGATGGAAAGCTCTGTAGGCAATATGCTGTCCAGTAAACTGGGTGATCCTATCCGATTGCAACAAATGATTGCTGAAAATCGGTTACTCATGCTACCGCTGTGCGATATTCGCGGATACGATACAACCAACATGAGAGCTGGAATCCTTATCAGTGAGGCACAGAACATGGACATCGCTCTAATGAAGCTTGCTTTACAGCGTATTGGCGAAGACTGTGTTTGTATCATCGACGGAGACTACAATGCACAGGTGGACGACCTGAGCTTTGCCGGAGCGAAAAATGGTATGCGCAGAGTATCTGAAGTTTTTCGCGGTGAAGATGTGTACGGAGAAGTGATGTTACAAAATATCTATCGCAGCCGGATTGCGAAGATTGCAGAGGCGATGTAAGATGAGCGGTTTACAAGCCAAAGTAGAAAAACTACTGAAGCGCAAAGATATTGGAAAGCGATTAAAGTTTGACGATGGGAAAACAATCAACGAAGCGTTAAAGAGCGAAGCGCAGCGCCTACAGCAGATTTTAATAAAGCATATCAACGCTTACTACGCATCGTATGATCCTGTCCAATATAATCGCACCTATCAGATGCGGGACTCTGTAAAGGTGGAGACAAGCGTAAAGGACATGAGCATTTCAGTGTACTTTAACCAAAAGGCTTACCACCCTTCCCTCTTTGGTGGAAGCCCTGGCTTCACTCCGGTGCTCATAGATAACGGTTGGGCATGGAAGAATCAAAGCGTTCCCATTTATCGTTTTACCATCTATGACGGTTATGGGTTTATCCAACAGGCAGTCGATGAGTTTAACCGCACAACCAAGTATAAATTTCAAGTTAAAGTAGAATCTAAGTACAAAGAAAGTTATTACGCACAAATGTAAAGAGGCCATACGCCTCTTTTTGTTTTAAAAAGGGGTGAGGACAATGGCAGATGCCGATCTGAAGCTGATATTGGGGGCCGACATATCCCCATCAGTGGCAAAGATCAAACAGGATATGGGAGAGATTTCTAAACAGCTCTCCAAGGAAAATTTACTGGTAAAGGTTGGGCTGGATACATCTGCTATCACCAAGCAGATTCCAGACATAAGGATGTCGCTCAACAACGCCTTTTCCAAAACCGATCCGGTAGACATTAAGGTCAACGTACAGACCAGAGACATCGAAACGATGAAGTCTGTGCTGACAGAACAACTCAATACGATCTCTCAAAGTTTTAATGAATCAGGCAAGGCATCTGATGATTTTGCGCAGCGGATAGAGAACATCCGAAATTCGCTCAATTCCTTATCTGGTGTGGCCGGTGTCACACAGATCAGCAATGCCATCAACTCACTCAGCAAAGAGTTAAAGGATATTGACACCTCGAATATCGACAATCTTGCTCTCAAACTGACTTCGTTCCGCACACAAACCCTTACCTCCCCTATTGGAGATGATGGGCTAAAGGCACTGGAGGAAGCGGAAGCGACGCTGCGCAGCATTCAGTCCAGCGACTTTGGAACACTGATCCGCAGCGACCAGATAGAGCTAGTCGATCAGCTTAATGATGCCATTAAGAGAGTGAGCAACAGCTTTGCCGAGACCAAGGCAGAAGCAGCAAAACAAAAAGCTGTCGATTCCCTTAACGCTGCTTATAGCAATCTAGAACAAACCTTGCTTGGTATCGGGGCAAATAATCCCGGCATGTCGATGGATGCCTCTGCCCTTTCTACATATACCTCCCTGCTGCAAAGGGTAAGCGATACTAGCGGCAGAAGTGCCAATGCCTTTCAAACTCTGACACAAGAGGTTAATCAATTTGAAGAATCATTAAATGCTTCGGAGCTTGTGCAGATCAGCAATGCTCAAAATACCCTTTCCGCTGCTCTGGACAAGGTGCAGTCAGAGTTTACGGAATCCGGCAGATCGTCCGAGGACTTGACAAACAGAATCAACGAACTGCGTGTTGCAATTGACACATTGGGTTCTGTGGACGGTGTAAGCAAGCTCAGAAGCGATATTGAAGCTCTTGCCAATGAGTTGCAGGGCGTCGATATATCAAAATACGCTGGGTTGTCTTCTACTCTCAATACTTACAGAAACCAGGCGCAGAGGCTTAATATCAATGCAGATGGCCTTGCTGAAATTGACAGAGCGGCCAAGCTCTTGCAAGAAATCCAAGGAACTGGATTCAAGGATTTAGTTAGCAGCGAACAACTTGCTAAGACGCAGGAGCTTGACCGCATTTTAGAGAGCATTCGCGACAATCTAAGAGAAGCAAGCTCCGAGAATACACTGGAAAGATCACTTGCATCCATCAATGCAGGTTATGAACGGCTCAGTACAAACCTAACCGCTTTTGGCGAAAAGAACAGCCGTATCTTCCAAGACGCCGAGTTTGCGAATCGGTATGCGGATATTATTGAAAGGCTGGGCGACACATCCAATAGATCGCAAGCAAATCTGACCAGTCTGCGTCAAGAAGTCGCTAAGTTTGAGAGCGACGCAAGACAAGCTGGCCTGACCACTGAAACGCTTGGAGAGAAAATCCGGGACGCATACACTAAGTTTGGTGGATGGGCGCTTGTCACCAGCTCCATGATGGAGGCCGCACAGGTCATCCAAGAGATGATCGCTGCTGTGACCAGACTGGATACGGCGATGACAGAGCTGAAGAAGGTCACTGATGAAACAGATGCAACCTATAACACCTTCTTCTCCAACGCTGCAACACAGGCAAAGCAGATCGGTACCACAATGTCCAACTACATCACATCGACCGCTGATTTTGCAAGGTTGGGTTACTCACTGGAAGATTCTGAGGAGCTTGCAACGGTAGCATCCGTATACTTTAACGTTGCAGATGGTATCAGCACCATAGATGAAGCTTCGCAGTCAGTTATCTCCACCATGAAAGCCTTTGATGTACAGGTCAATGAGTCGATGGGCATTGTAGACCTGTTCAACGAGGTATCAAACAACTTCGCTATTTCGTCTGGTGGCATCGGTGAAGCGATGCAGCGTTCGGCCTCTGCCCTGCAAGCCGCTGGCAACACAATGGAGGAATCGGTTGCGCTGATTACCGCTGCTAACTCTGTTGTGCAGGACCCGATGAAGGTCGGCAACGCATTAAAGACGCTCAGTATGCGTCTGAGAGGCGCAAAAACAGAGCTGGAGGATGCTGGCCTTGCAACTGACGGTATGGCAGAAAGTACCGCCAAGCTGCGTGAGCAGCTATTGGGTCTAACTGGTGGACAAGTTGACATCATGCTGGACGAAGACACCTTCAAGTCCACTTATCAAATCCTGCAAGAGATGTCACAAGTCTGGAACCAGATGACCGACATCAACCAAGCCTCTGCTTTGGAACTGATGGGCGGCAAAGAGCAGGCAAACGTTCTGTCCTCCCTGCTGCAAAACTTTGAGACAGCGCAACAGGTCATGGAAACGTCCCAGGATGCAACCGGGTCTGCTCTGAAAGAAAACGAACGATACCTTGACTCTATCAATGGTAAAATCGCTCAGTTTCAAACAAACTTTGAATCGCTGTCGGCCACTCTGATTGACAGCGAAACCGTTAAGGGTGTTGTAGACTTTGGCAGTGATGCGCTCAATGTTATCGACACTCTGATGCAAAACTTAGGCACCTTCCCTACCCTACTGGCAACGATTGCGGGTGCAGCGGCGGGTGTTAAATCGGTTGGTAAAACAAATTGCCCCCTTACACCAAGGATACAAGGTGTAGGGTGTCTATTGATCGATAATAGAAACCAAACCATCAAACTGCTGGGAATGGCTAAAACCTTATCGCCTATATGGAGCCGAAAGGCAGAAACAAGGATAAGGATGGCATACGCTGAGATAAAAGCCGCATAAGCGGTGCTAAGTGCCGAAGACTCACAGAGAGGTACTGTGAGCAATGTCAGGTCAGCAACCAAGTCTCTGTCCAACAGAGAAAGGCTCAACGACTGTAAGGTGGTTGGAGTCCGAAAGGGCTTTTAAAAGACAGTCTGGACTATGGGTAACACCATAGCGTGTGCTCAGGTGTAAAGACACCTTTGGAAGTAGTACACCGCCATAATCATTGAAAATTATAGAATATTGTAGTATAATGGCACCTGTGGAGGTGCTGTTATGAAAATTATTATGAAGTATCGAGGGGACAAAATTGAAATTTCTCCAAGCAATACAATGTTGAAACGGTCTCCTCGGATACCACCAAAGAAAAAACCTAAAAAGAATCGAGGTATTTCCATTGACAATCAACCTAAACGAAATTTTACCCGTATTTCCTGAATTACTAAGTTATCTTGTCCCTGGTTATATGTTTTGGTATTTTTACGAGTTTGCCACAAAAACGATCCAGAGCGTCGAGAATCCGCTCAAAATCTTGGCGTGGAAAAATGTCGCCGCCAGCTTTATTTTGCAGGTAATATTGCGGATTGTCATCTCCGCAAGTCCAGACCAATACATCAACTTTGCTAGATACCTTGTGTTCGGAATGCTTGCTGGAGCGTTGTGTGGTCTTGTGATGGGGAGCCACAGGGTTGAACAATTTATTCGAGAGTATTTTTCCATTCAGAACACAGATACAGTATGGGAAGCCATCGTTGACCCAGATAAAGGTAATTTCACCACCGTTCGTGTTGACGGCAAAGTTTACTCTGGTACGATGGCTGGCAATTACCACCACAACGGAGAACATTGGATCGTATTAGAGGACTACACTGTGGATGGAGTGCAACCCGACAACTATCAGGTAAAGCAAATTGCGCTTAATATTAACGATGTTAAGTGGATTGAGACGGAGTTTGAATCAGACTCTATACAGTTGATGTATAAGGGGCACCCTGACAATTACGAGTAAAAAATAAGCTCACCAGAACGGTGAGCTTATTTACATTATGAGTTTACTTTTTCTTTGTTAATACAACAGCGGCAGCTGCACATCCGACAGCAAGCATCAGACTTGCAAACGGAGCGTCAGCAGCGCCGGTTTCTGGGTTTGGTTTTGCAACCTGTGCCTCATTAGATTCTTGCTCTGCAACCGATGATTCGTTGGATTCAACCACATCGTTTTCCTCTGCCGATTCAGCAACAACATAGTTGCCAAGCTCCTGTAGAGCTGCACTAGTATAGAAGCCGGTCTTGATGTTGGTCAGTGCCAAACCATTCAGGACAACATCTTCCCCATTTGCCAAAGCGATTTCGAGGGTGATGTCATGGCCTTGCATGGTCTTTAATACACTGGCCGGAAGCATCTCATCAGAACCAAGCTGAACCTTAAATGTGGTTGGCTGAGCGGATTCGATTGCATCTTCAATATCTGCTTTGAGCTGATTCCAGTTATTGGTTGCTGCGACATTTTTTCTGGAAGAAGATGATGTGCTGATGTCTCTATTCGCATTAGTAGACGCGGAAGGACGGTTAGAGGAAGTGCTGCCGGACGGGGTGGATGGTTTTGTAGTATCATCTTCAATCACTGGTGGTTGAATGTCCTCATTATCATCGTCTGGGTTTACTGGCGGATTGGTTGTGTTCACCTTAATTTCTCCGGCAGTAATAACAAACTCGCTATTATGGTCGATAGTGAATTCAAGGTAATCGTCGTTGCCAACGCTGATGTTTGCTGCTACTTCTACAAATTGCTGAGTGGTGTTGACGAAGTAGTAGACATATAATCCCTTATCTGATCCAAGGTAATCCCGGAACACATAATCCATCTTGACACGAATCGTAGCTTCTCCCGGAAGCTGGTCGTTGTCTGCAAACTTCAAGATGATTGCATCTTGTTCCAAAGCCATCACATCGTCTGCTTCGCTATCTACATTCCACTTCATATCAATTGTGGTGGCGAGATTAATGTCTTTTATCTCCCCAGTAATATCTTTACCATGGAACTCCCATTGAATACCGTTGCTTTCCACAATGATAGTTTTGTCAGTTCCTTTGATTGCTTCAAACACTTCCGCTAGCAGTATGTCGTTATTGCCATGATAGATGTGAGCTGTTCCATCGTCAGGCATATTTTTTATATCCTCAATCAGTGTTTTGCTTGTTGTGGAAGTAATAATTTCGTTGGAACCTGTCTCTGTATTTTTGACAAGGAAGGATACTTCATTTGGGAGTGTAAGAGAATCGTCTCCAGCATCAGTTTTTGATTCATAATACGACATGTTATTATTATTATCAAACAGGTTTACCGTATCGAGTTCAAAAATACCACTGGGTTCAAATTCGCTAACTTCAATTTGTACTACAGATGGGTTGTCCCTATCAGAATGTGCGCGAATGCGTTTACCATTTTGACGATTTGCAAAGGCAACTATGGCAGAACTGTATCCAGAAACATCGTCAGTAACATCCAGTGTTAATGTCACGACGCCTGGGGCTTCTACTTCTGTTTTGTCAAGAGAAACAGAATTTAAAACTGGAGGTGTAATATCTTCATCTCCATCATTAGAGATGGTAAAAGAAACCTCCTGCGGCAGCGGCGAGCTATCATAGTTTGGATTATTTGCAGAATACCAATCGCTCATAAAGCCGTTAGTATCCATCAAGGTGACTCGATCCAATTCGTAGGTCCCCGCTCCATCATATTGTGTAGTTTCAACCTGAACGGCGATTTCTCCATTCACAACAGGATTTGAATTGTAGCTATTCCATCCTGCCTCGATTGAATGACCTGTGTTTCGATTGACAAATTCAGTTGTCACATAGTTTACTCCAGATACATCATCAGAAACATTTAATGTTAATACTGTAGTTTCTGACGCAGAAATTGCTTCAGGAGCAATCGACAAACTGTTTAAAATAGGCGCTTCTTTGTCTTCGCTGTTGCTATTAGTGATCTTGACACTGATATTAGATGGTAATGGGTGCGTGTCGTTGTCGGTATGATACACAACGCTGTTGTTTGCAACATCGAATAAAGTTACACTTTCCACTTTTAAAGTGCCGTTGGTTTCATCCATAGGAACCTGTACAGTACATTGAACTTGATATTGTAAATTTTCCAGATTGGTTATGTCATATTCGATATTTTCTATAGATATATCCTTCTGGGTTGCTTCGTTTACTATCCTAATACGTCCAAAATCCAGGCCAGATAAATCGTCGTTAACGATTAGCGTTACAACAAAAGACTCTCCTGCTGCTACTTCTGTCTTATCTACTGACATACTTTCTAATACTGGAGCGTAATAATCGGGCGTTCCGAATAACTCAGTTTCCGATTCGCTCTGCTCAGTGACTACAGTGTCTGCGTATGCTGGCAGTGATGTTGATAAGATCATCAAAGCCGACATAACAACAGCGACTACACTCTTCCTTGTCATTTGACAACCTCCTAACAGTTTTATGTCACTTATGTGACGTATCAAAGTTAGTATATTCTAAAAGCGCTGATTTTTCAAGACCGTTCGTCTTGAAATTTTTGACTCGAAGTCAAAATCGTCGTTGTGCAATATAATACCTCCCAAAGTTTTGTATACTTTGGTATATTGTCTACGACATGATTATGGTAGTAACAACCGATGTTTAACCAAGGCTCTCTTAAAGAGCTTGATGATTACAAAAATAAACTATCCGAAGTATTCCAATACATCACTGACTTCAATGCCTCTAAGCGTACACAACAGGCGCAGAGTATCCTCAATATCGATGTTAGCGAATACGAAAAAGCTGTTTCCATCTATGACGAGCTACTTCAAAAAGACAGTGAGCTAACCAAAGAGGCGGCAAAGAAACAAGCGATCAGTGATGCTTTCCAGGACGCTTCTGACAGTCTCAGAGACTATGCAGACGCCAATGACATGACAGCCGAATCGGTAAGCAAATTCCAGCAAAGACAGACTGCCGCCATTGACGCCATGCAGAAAACATCGTTGGGAGCAAGGGTAGCTTCTGTTGGTGTTGGCCTGCTTACCAGCGCTCTAACCGCTGCCGGAATAGCATTTGTTACAATGGCTGCTCAATGGGCATGGGATAACCTGATTACGCCAATTGAAACCGCAGCTGAAAAAGCACAGGAACTGCGTCAAGAAGCAGAATCATTACAGTCTGAGGTTGAAAGTCTCAACAGCGAACTCCAAACTACAAACGACCGGATTGCGGAGCTTCAGGCCAAAGGGCATCTCACTTTTACAGAACAGGGTGAGCTTGCGAACCTTCAGGCACAGAGAGAAGAACTCGAACGTATCCTTGCTGTTCAAGAAAAGTTGGCCGAAAATGCACTCAATGAAGCAAATAAAGCAGCTGTAGATTATTTTAACCAAAGCGGAGTTTACATGAAGCCAACCGGCGACACCGTGACAAACCGCAATCAGGAATTTGGTTACGGAAATATTCTTGAGCAAACTCAGTCTTACATGGACTATGTTGATAACCTCACTGATAATCTTCGTCAACTAAGACAAGAACAGGCTGAGTTGGAAAAATCTGGCGATACAACAGGTATTGAATACCAAAATCTGACCAATCGAATTGCAACGGCGACATCGGAGATCGATAAATATAATAGTAAGATCGACGAGAACGTCTCTGCTATGCAAGAGCAAGGCCAGTACCTCAAAGAAGGTACACAGACCTTTACTGATTATAACGATATCCTCAACCGATATCTGGCTGAAGATGATCTTGGTAAGATGTTTGAAAACGTTGTTTCTTCAAATTCCTTGGAGCGCGTCGATGCGTACTTCCAGCGGATGGCTGAGGTTGGTAGGCTGACCCCAGAAATGATTGCACAGTCTGAGGAATACGCTAATGCAATCACACAAGAAGGTTTATCGGCCGAAGAAGCATCAGAACATTATTATGCAATGGCAGAAGCCAAACAAACTGCGGCTAATGCCCCTCAACCTGATATTGATTTTTCTGATTTTGAAGATGCAGATGCAGCTTTAAAACAGGTTATTGAAGATATGGGGGTTATCAACTCCACAGAACTCAATGCTGCTCATTTTGAAGTGGAGGGCATGGATGCCAGCCTGTGGCAAGAATTCATCGATTATTGTAACGAATACAACCTGTCCGTAGAAGAAGCGATTGAAAAAGCAGAAGAACTTGGCTATGTCTCATCTGATGCTGTAAGCGGTATTGCAAGCAGCTTTGCCGATGCCGCAACCGGAACGCAATCGCTGGTAGCAGGTCTTGCCGGTGTCCAGCAACGCATGGATGTGCTGATCGGCGCATACCAATCTTTGGCTAACGGAGAAAAGCTCTCTGCATCCACTATGCAGGAACTGCTCAACTACTATCCCCAGCTTGAATCCGAGTTAATGCAGTATCTTACCGGTATGCGCACACATACCGAGTTGATGGCCGATCTGGAGGAACTGTATCAGCTTGATCTTGATAACTGGAATGCCCTGTTGACTGCCAAGCTGGAAAACGACTCTGAATTTTGGACGCAATGGCTTTCCAACAACGAAACCTGGGTGGATGAATTTGCGAGTGCTTATGGTGTTGACCTGAGCAACTATACCTCCTACGCACAGGCGAAGATGGCGCTTATGCAAGCCATGATTAACATGCAGAACATGGAGATTGTCGGCGGGCGTGAAACTACCGTAGATGATACTGGCGCTATCGTTACAGGTCAACAGCGGGTTCAAGATGCGGTGAATGTCACTGAGGATACTGTGAAATCGCTGGAGGATGCGTTTAAGCAAGCTCAAAGCGTCTCTTTCAATTCTCTGGAAGGTCAGTTTGGCTCCTTGCAATCTGCCATCGACAGCACCGCCAATTCTGCAAGAGATGCTGCAAGTGCCATTCGTTCCATCGCCTCTAGCAGCCTGTCTCAAATTAACGGCCTGATGGACATGACTATCTCCATGCTCAAACAAGATCTGCAAAACGAGTTGGACGGTATTGATGCCAGCCTTGACGCGATGCAGGATAACTACAACGCACAAAAGGACAACATCGAAGCCAACCGCGATGCCGCTCTTGACAGCATTGAAGATCAGATCGACGCCCTGCGCGACCAGAAAGACGCACAGGACGATATGTACGACGCTCAGATCGACGCTCTGCGAGATGCACAGGACGCACAGGATAAAATCTACGACGATCAGATAGATGCTCTGGAAGATGAACTGGACGCTTACAACAAAATCATAGATGCTCAGATCGAGATGATCCGTCTCAAAGAGGAACAGCATGATTATGAAAATGAGCTGGCAGACAAGCAAAAAGAGGTCGCTGACATTGAAGCACAGTTGGCAGAGCTTGGCTTGGACGACAGCATTGAAGCTCAAAAGCAACGTCTGGAACTGGAAGAAGAGTTAGCTGAAAAGAAGGAAGAACTCGAAGAATTTCAGCATGACAAGAACATTGAGGATCAGATCACCGCTCTGGAAAATGAAAAGAAGCAGTATGAGGAAGAACAGCAAGCAGCGATAGACCGCATCGAGGCAGAAAAAGAAGCCTACGATGAAATGATCTCTGTTAAGATCGAAGGTATCCAGAAAGCCAAAGAGGCTTTTGATGATTCCATCGAAGCTGAGATTAACGCCCTGCAAGACCAAAAAGACCGGATGCAGGACTACTACGACTCTCAGCTTGCTAACCTTCAACGCAATTATGAGGCTGACAGAGCTGCGGCGGAAGCGCAAAAAGAGCGCATACAGGCGCAGATCAATGATGAAGCCGCGTTGCGTCAACAAGCCATTGAGCTGATTGAGGGTCGTTCTCAGGAATTCTATAATCGCTTGATAGAGTGGAATAGACAATACGGCACCGGTATCGATGCCGACGTTACTCTAAAGTGGAACAACGCTTATGCTGCGCTGGAAACTTTTGGTGGCAAACAGTTTGACGTTTTAAGTGTCATGAATGATCTGACGTTTGCTGCTGATGGTTTCACCGCTTCTCTGTCGGAAGCTGTTGCAGAGGCCGGAAATTTACAGTCTGCTTTGCAAGGCGTACTCAACATGCAAAGCACTGTAGCTAAATTTAACCAAGCCAGCATGATTGACGCAGCAACTTCTCACGGTGCATCCCCCGGTGGCAAACCAACTCCGTTTGCAAAATACCATGAGGGTGGCGAGGTCGGCAAGGATAACACAATTTCCTATAAGCAATTCCGCACTTACATGGAAAACCTGAAGTCTGACGAGATTCCCGCCATCCTTCAGAAGAAAGAGTGGGTTTTGACCGAAGAACAGCAGGGCAATATCCTGAAGCTGGCGCAGAACCAGCAGGAGATCATCGACTCCTTTACCAGAATGTATAGTAGCCTCTCCTCTGCCCTGCCGGACAACGATTTGTCTAGCCTCAATAGAACCCTGTCCACTAACGGTATCCCAGAGATGCCTGAAAGCGTCTCTACTGTGTCTGGCAGCGAACCGATCAACTTCTTTATCTCAACTGAGATCACCGGCAACGCAGATGACAGCGTGATGGACGACTGGTTTGCGAAGAACTCTGAAGCGTTTCAGGATCGGTTTGCAAGATACACGTTGGAACGGATTAACTATAAACGTAGTTTGAGAACTGTAAGATAGAGTTAAGGGCTGACCTAACAAGGCCAGCCTTTTTGTACATGGAGGAAAAACAATGATTGATATTAAAGAAGCTACCATCGAACAACTGATGGAAGAACTATGCAGCCGCGAAGGGGTTTCTCATAATTACATTGAAGCAAAACACGATTTTCAGATGGTTGGTAGTGGCCCCGTAGATATTATTATGATCCAACCAGAATAATGGCCGTCTACAAGAAAGGAGGTTGGTGGCATGAGCTTTAAAGGGCTGAATTTTTTGTATGATGGTACTCCCTCCGAAGTGTATGGTCTGGTCATTACCAAGATTGGTGGCGAGGGCGAAGAGAATGTTTCTGGCGGCTCTCAGGTGAAACCTGTTACCGACAAAACCTTTCGCTCTCCTGTGTTTCAATGTTTCGGAGTTGAGCAGGAGGACCCTCTGAGTTTTGAAATTGAATTTTTCTGTCAACGTGAGATCGACCGCTTTGACCTCTCTGCTATTCTGCTGTGGCTATGCGGCCACAACACCTACAAGAAGCTGCAAATATGCCAAAATGACCTAAGAAACTTCTATTATGAGTGTCTATTGGTAGAGCCAGAGGTACTTTATTATGACAACAAGATTCGTGGGGTACGGTGTACCGCAGAGTGTAACGCACCCTGGGCATGGGAATATGAGAGAGTGGAAACTTACTCTTTCCCTGCCTCCACCTATCGCACCAACAACGCAATACGGTTTCTAAATCTCTCAAACGACCACAACGACACACTGCCGCGAGTGACCTTTAAGATGTCGCCGCAAAGTACAGAATTTTCTATTGTCAACCATTCTTATGGTGACAGAGATTTTAGTTGGACAGGTTTGCAGGGCGGCGAGACAATCGAGTGTAATTGCCAAACCGGAATCATCACCTCCTCGACCGGAATGAGACGTCTTAAAAACTTCAACAAGAAGTTCTTGCGATTGATCTCCGGTATGAATGAACTGGAGTGTATTGGCAGCGTTGATCTGCTGGAGATCGCCTATACACCAGTCAGAAGGGTGGGTGGTTAATCATGTTTGCTTTTGATGTGCATGGTCAATATGAGACTCCCCTGCTGGTTCTCTGCACTCCAATTCGTGAAGAAATGTTTCTCTTAACTGAGGCCAGGGACATAACCTATACAGCGGTCTTTGATGATCTGTCGCAGCTGGAGTTTGAGGTAAGCCCTGTTTTCAGCAACGGAGAGCCAACTCCTTACTTTGATTACGTCAAAAAGCGTAAAGTCGTTCATGCAATTGGCCTTGGCTGGTTTGTCATCCAACAGGTGAGCGAATCGAATGATGGCAGCAGACCAATCAAAACAGTAAAGTGTGTATCTGCGGAAAAGCTGCTTGACCAATACGCCATCAACCTGATGGATGGAACCTATAAATTCTACGATGCTTTGCAGCCGGACACCTCCCTACTGGGTGCTTTTATTGGTCAAACTGAGTGGGAGATCGGTCACATCGACACAGAACTATGGAACAAATACAGAACCTTTGAATTTGATGCAGATGCCGGCCTTTACACCACGCTGCGTGGCGATATTGAAGATGCTTATGGATGCGTCTTTGACTTTGACACAGAAAAGATGTTGGTCAACGCTTATGTCAAAGGAACGCCGATGGATAAAACGGATATTGTTTTTACATTCGACAACCTCATCAAACAGGTGGACATTGACGAAAATGATGAAGATCTGGTTACAGCTCTAAGCGTCTACGGAGATAACGACCTTCACATCCGATCTGTCAACCCGCTTGGCACAAATGTGATCTATCGGTTCGATTATTTTAAAAAGCCTGAGTGGATGACGCAAGGACTGATTGATGCGTTGACAGCCTGGGAGGCAAAGGTGGATGCACAAAGACAGCCTTATGCTGACCTTTTGGCAAGGCTGAAAACTGAGAACAAAACCCTCATCAAACTGGAGGGTGAGCTGACCGAATTAAAGGCTGACCTTGACGCTCTGGAACAGGTACGGACGGTGCGAATTAAAGGAGATCAGCCGCTTGGCGATATTACAGACCAAATCAACGCCAAACAAGCAGAGATTAACGCAAAACAAGCCGAGGTGGACGCACAAAAAGCAAAGGTGCAAGGTATTACCGACCAGCAGCTTGCCATCAACAAATCCCTCTCGTTTGAGGAAAACTTTACAGAGGAGCAGCTGGCAGAGCTGCAATGCTACACCAACGCTGCTACTTATACTAACGACAACTACACCATTACAGACAATATGGACTACACAGACATTCAGGATCAGTCTCAAAGTCTCTACGATGATGGTGTCAAGAAGCTGGAGGAAATTTCTGTACCGAACTACAATTTCGATATGGACGTCGTAAACTTTATGTTCTTGACGCAGTACCAACCTTTCATCGACCAGATCCAGCTTGGAGCTACCGTCCACGCAGAAGTTCGAGATGATTACTGGGTCAACCCTATGGTAGTAGAGATCGTCGTTAAATATGATGCGCCGGACGACTGCAAATTGGTATTTAGCGACTCTTTCCGTCTGATGGATGAATACTGCGTGTTCGATGAGTACGATGCGGACTATTCCAGCTCTGCCAAAACACTGAGCGAAAGTAAGAACTTGTGGGACAAAGCAACAGCAAGCGGTGTCGTTGACTATGTGCAAGACATCCGGCAAAATGGTTTGAATCTTGCCTTAACGAGTGTCCTAAATGCAAACGACCAAAGCATTGTGTTGGACAAGTTCGGCCTTTGGGGTAGGTCTATGACCGATGACGGAAACTTTGATCCTGAACAGGTGCGCCTCATCAATAACCTTTTGGTATTTACGGACGATAACTGGCAGACAGCAAAGGCTGCGCTGGGTAAAATCAAAATGCCTGACAGCGAAAACTATGCCTATGGTCTGATTGCTGATGTTATCATCGGCCAACTGGTAGCATCCAGCGAACTTGTTATCAGCAACGAATCCAATACCTTCCGTGTTGACGCTGGCGGTGCGGAGCTTATCAATGCTTACTTTAAGCTGACCTCCGGTAATGGACGAAGCCAAATTATACTTGACCCCAACGATAATTCTGCAATCAGGATTCAAACAGATACCGGCGGCGGGTTTGAAGACAAATTCTATGTAGACCTGTCTGGCAATATCGTCGCTGAAGATATTAAAACCAACTCTGGTACAATCGGTGGATGGAATATTAAGGAAGATGGTTTGTACTCCAACTGGGGAGACTACATCAAATCTGATGGTTACGGAAAACTGAGCTTGCTGACCTACACTCCTTCCTCTGCCGTATTTGATGGCAACATCTATGCCAAAAATCTGTTGGACAAGGTGCAGCATGTCAATATGGGTACTAACTCTGTTGATACGGAGCAGCTTTTTAATTCGGCTATTAGTAATCCTAAACTTCAAGACGGATGTGTGAGCGAGGACAAATTGGACTGGGAAGTTCGGAGTCTTCATGCCGATTTAATTGATGCTGATAAAATCCTTGCAAGGCAGATCGGTGATGTAGATAATCGTGTAGATCAAGTGTATGCTGAAGTGATTGATACCAGAGAGTTGATCGCTGATGAAGTACGCGCACGCGAGGCCGATATTAGAGAACTGCGCGCTGACATTTTGGAGGTTGAAAATGCCATCATTAAGAGAGCAGAAATTGAAAGCATCGTTGCTTCTAAAATTAGTACGTCGACTCTGGACGCAGATCAAATTATACTATCTGGAAGAAGATGTGGAAGAGTAAATGCTATCATCGGTGTAACAGCAGATTACGTTAGCTATAAAGATCCCGCTATCACCAGGGTTACGCTGAAAAAGAATGGCAATATATACACACTCGATACGTCAACAGGCAGCTTTATGACATCACTTAACATTAGAACAACACCAAAAGCTTGTGTTGGATTAGAGTAAAGGAGCACCATTATATCATGCAAGAACAAATTACAAACCTGAAAGCTGTGCTGGCAGCTTTGGATACTCTGAGTCTTACAGGCTCCAAAAACTGCGGTACATATTATAACTGCATGAGCGTTCTGGCAAAAGCAATCAATGAGCTGGAAGCTATGCAGGCAAAACAAACGAACACAGAGAACACCGATCCTGCCAAATAGGCAGGATTTTTATTGCCCTGAAAGGAGTGAGAGCCGTGATTGGAAACAGCATCCTCGCCCAATACCTCGAAGATTGCGAGTGTATCCAGGGCGACACAATGACATTGACCTATGAGTTTTTCGATGGTGATGGCAACCCTCTCGATCTACGCCGCGCCAAAATGTATGTGACGTTCTGTCCTTACGGACAGTACAACTCCCCCGCTTTGACTAAGCAAGGGATTGTATCTTCCGGTGCGCCAAACACCTGTGTGGTCAACCTGACCAAAGAGGACACCATCAACCTGAAGGACATCAAGTACAACCAACAACCCGTCATTTTAATCAATGAGGGTGAAGATAATGAAAGAGAATACAGAAGAGCGCAGGGCGACATCATCATGTACCCTGCCATTTACGCAAGAACATAAGGAGGAAACAATATGATTTCGATTGAAGAAGCAAATGCCGTACTAGGTATGAGACTTGGCAACCGTACAGCACCGACCGTAAACACCTGGTATGTTGGACTGTCCACTACTCCAATCTCTGAGGATGGCAGTGGTATTTCCGAACCAAGTGGCGATAATGGCTATCATAGAGTCGCCATCCAGAATAACAGTTCCAACTTTACAGCGCCGTCCAACATGACCGTCAAGAACGCTAATCCGATTGTTTTCGATGAGGTGACTGCGGACTGTGGTACTGCAACCCACATCTTCCTCTCTTCCGAGGAAACTGGTGGCAGAGCGGCTTATTACGGTCAGTTTACAGTGCCACGTCCGATGCCTGCACAGTCTAACCTAACCATTAACGCCGGTGACGCTACTTTCAAGATTGTCAACGTCCAATAGGCGGTGATGGTAAATGGCAACTAATCGCTGGCAGATTATTCTGGACAATTTTCCAAAGTATTTCTCGGAAAGGGTACAGTTCCTTTATGGTTTTTCTGTAGCGTTCCACGCCATTTCCCACATGAGAGCTGTTTGGGATAACGCATATCGTGTTGACACAGAGTTCGCAGGCCATATTAAAAGTTATGGCGATATGGAATCCCAACACCGGTACGAATCGGAGGCTTCTGCAACTTCCACCCTGTATGCGGATACCACATCTGCTTACAAGGTGGAGGTGGAAGCCATTCCTCATACAGGAGTGTCTGGTAAACTCGACCATGCAATGCGCTTTGATGTGGACATGCGTGTGCGAAACAACATCTATGCAAGAATTGAATTGCGACACAAATATGATGTGGAAGCTGCCGGTCATGTTCTCTATCGCGGCGGGCTTGATGTACAATACCGCGTTGACATGGAGGCTGTCCCTCATCTCAACATGATCAGTCGTGTAGATAGTGAATATGCCGTCGATTTGGAATCTGAGGGTTATATCGAAATGACCGGCATGATGAACAGCACACATGCTTACAGAACAACTATTGTTGCGATTGTGGCAAGGTTCTACAAATTATTTGAGCGCAATGATGAAACTCTGGAAGCTGTAAATGACCTAACTTTGGAAGATTTCTGTATCAAGGAAATTGTTTAGTCGATTAGTAAGGAGGAGATGAAATGCCACAAACATTATCCAAAAACCTGCAACTGATCGACCCGATTGGTGCAGATAAAAATATGTATGTAAAAGACGCGCTGAATCTGATCGCCGGTGTTGGCACAGAGAGCAATATCTATAAGATCAACGAACTCTTTACAGGTATTGACGAAAAAATTGCTGAGCTGGAAGATCGTAATGCGCTGACTGATGTAAACGCCACCTACGCATCGACAAGCGGAAACATCGCTGCTTTTAATGGTGTAGTGGCTGACATTGACAGCTATCGTCCTGGCATGGTACTGATTTTGACGCTGCCGCAGACCAATGCTGGCGGCATCACTCTTAATATCAATGACCTGGGAGCAAAAGCTGTCAAAAAATATGATGATAACGGTTCTTTGATGGATCTGGAGGCTGGAGATTTTGTACTCCGCCATAAATATTTTATCGAATACGACGGCACCCAATTTGTGCTACTGTGCGAAAACGATACGCAGAAACTAAAGAACCTTGACAACAAGATTGACACCCATATAGAGGATGAAGTCGTCCATATCACAGGTGAAGAAAGAACCTCTTGGAATGGCAAAAGTGTTGTGACGGCATCCGAGGAAAACGGCAAGATCAACGTGGACGGTGCTCCGGTTACAGTGTACACACATCCAGAGGGGACCAATCCTCACGGAACAACCAAAGCTGATGTTGGGCTTGGCAACGTTGCTAACGAACGGCAGTACAGTGCTGAGAACCCTCCACCCTACCCTGTTACCAGCGTCAACGGTAAAACAGGCGCGGTGGTGCTAAAGACAAGCGACATTGAAAATGACCTGAATTACCAAACCGGTGATGATGTATCTGGTAGTGTAACAGACGCCATCAATGCGTTGAAAGGCAGTGTGCCAGAAGCACTGAACACCCTGCAAAAGCTTGCAGCTGCAATCAACAACGATGCTAACTACCATACTACGGTAGACAATGCACTCGACGGCAAGGCTGCAAAAGACCTGAGCAATGTGGAGAACGCAACCTTACTGGATAAAGGTAAAGCCGCCGGTCTTCTGGACTCCGCTACAGCAGCGACAACTTATGTTGCCAAAGACACTTATGACGCAGATCAGGAATTGCTGGAGGACGATATTGCAGACCTTCAAACTAACAAGGCTGACAAAACAGAGCTTCCAAACAAAGTGATTTCTGTTACATTGACGACTGCCGGATGGACTTCTTCGGTGGATGGAATTTATTCACAGGGAATTACCAACAGTGCCATTACAGCAAACATGAAGTTGAATCTTGCGCTTGCGTCTAACGAAATGATGAAAACTTTGGCTGACGCAGGAGTATACGGTCTAACAGCAGTAAACGACAATGGGACGGCAAGCGTGTTAGCCTACGGAGAACAGCCGACAATGGAAATTCCTGTTCAGATTGAGCTTGTGGCAGTAACGACAGAATAAGGAGGGAAAAATGAATGGCTAAAATTTACGGAACTCCAATCATGGCGGGAGGCGCAGGTGGAGCGAACAAAGACCTGCCGCCGCTGCTGGACAACTTCAAGGCTTTTGATGGCGGATTTGTTGATGATGGTCTGACAAAGCTGAATGTCACCATCCAAGCTGACAAGATTCTAGAATCCAGAGCGAACGAACTTGCCGGAGCTGTGTGGGTTTACGCAGACCATGAACCTACTTCTGTGAACGATGGAACGAAGATTCAGTTGACAAGAGAAGAAGTCGTTACATCTGATGGGGGCGAGGCACAAACCGTCACCAAAACGGTTGAATGGAATATTGAATCCAATTTCTTCGCCCGTCAGTTCACCTACAATTCCAAAAAGCAGTACCAAACCATGTTAGAAGGAGCTGTCGCAACTATTATGCTGCTTGGTGTTCCTGAACCGGTATCCGAGCTTGCTGAAACACATTCCGGTTCTTCTATCACATTGACATGGAAGAATCCAACATCGGATGAGCTTTACGATCACACCGTTGTGGTTTACAAGACCGATGCTTTTCCGACCGCGATTGATGACGGTACGCAGGGCTACAGCGGAACGGATGAAACGGCAACTCTGTCTGGATTGGAGCTTGGAAGCACCTATTACATTGCGGTATTTACCGTCAGCGCATATGGATTATACGGTGAACCACAAACCATTCAGGTTGAGATTCCTGCCGGTCAATTGCTTTCTTCGCTTGCGTCTGGAACAAAAGTTAAACTTGGAAAGTGGAATAATACCGATCTTCAATGGAAGGTTGCGAGGGATACCAGTGACCAAAGTATAAGACTTGTTCTCGAACCGACAAGCGTATCTCTGTTAGGCAACAAGCAGTATGATGCGCCAGAGCCAAGCAACAGCGATAGATATCGCAAAAATAGCGGCAACAACCGGTATATCTACTCCAACATCCACCAATGGTTAAATGCCACAAAGGCTACTGAATGGTATATAGCACAACACAACGCAGATGCAGCACCGACTTATTCTTCTTCCCCAGGATTCCTGAGTGGATGGAGCGAAAATCACATTGCCGCACTTGACAGAGCAACATTAACAACGTCAAGAGCAAGTGTTGATGGCGGAGGCACTGAAACATTCGTTGCAAGGGTAGCACTAATTTCTACCACAGAGTTGGGATTACAAAGCAATACAGGAGGAGGAAGGTTGGATATTTTTAACTCTGATGGCGACAGGGTAGCCGGACCATCCTATCTTACTAGAACGCCAAGCCCTGCAAACCCCAGCGGCGTTTATCTGGTGACGAGGGCTGGTGGTCTCGGTGGCGTTTTAGGCGGCGCCAGCAACGCGTATGGTGTGCGCCCGCTTTGTATTCCCGTGTCTACTGTGTTAGTATCACCGGAGGTGGATGGCGATAACTGCTACATAGTGCAATAACCGTGTAGCAGACCATCCCTATCTTTTGAATTAAAGAACAAATTTACTGAATCCTTTGATTCAAATTAAGAAAGAACACTGAAGAAGAATTTGGCGCAAAAGTCGAGGCGAAGAAAGGAAGTGTTTCTAAATGACAATTGATGGACATTGGTACATGGCAGAATGTACTTCTACTAAAGAGCCTGTACCATATATGGATGGAGAAACCTTTTATCTACCGGTGGATATTGAATTTCTGGAAGAACCGCAGATGTACAGATATCAGGAATATAGGTTCAACCTGCCCATCAACTACGATATTCCAGAAGAAATACCCGAACAGCTTGCGAATGTTCTGGACGAATTTTCCAGCAGATCGGAAGTTCTTGAAAAAGAAAATACTTCGATGGCGAATTATGGAGCTGAACAGGTGAAAGCGTGGTGTGAAGCAACCAGTAATCCTCCTATGGCAGACAGTGGGGTGTATGCAAGTGGCGTAGAGGAATGGAAGCCAAACACAGAATATAAACTTAACGACCTGTTCACCTATCAAGGCAACATGGGATATGTCAAGCAACCAGCCCTTACCTCTCTTGACGTTTATCCTCCATTCAGTGTTGGGACAGAAGCGTTGTACGGTGCAAGGCCGAAGCCTGATGCGGACGGCATCTATCCATACGTCTACAATATGGGTATCTATGAAGGGATGCTTGTGAGAGATGATGATGGATTTGTCTACCGCTCCATCACAGGAACACAAGAGCGTCCAACCGAACTTCTCTATCATCCGAAAGATGTTCCTGCCCTTCTGGTAAAGGTTGAGGAAGAAGTTCCAGAAGAACCAGAGAATCCAAATCCTGACGAACCACAACCGTCCGAGGAATATCCAGAATGGGTTCAGCCAACCGGAGCGCATGATGCTTATTCTATCGGGCCAAAGTATCTCATAATGGCAAGAAATGGATTTCTCAGATAGCAGCTAACACAACAGAACCAGGCACAGACGAACGGTATTGGAAAGAGTACTCCGAATAATACAATAAAAAAGACGCAGCCAGCATCGGAATAGATGCTGGCTGCTGTCTTGAAAGGAGTCTTAACAACAAAGTTAAGTGACTTATGATAGGCGGTTTAGAACTCACTTGTTTAAATTCAGTATACACGACTTTGCTAACGATGTCAAGTATCAAATCTTATACCGACCACGACATGATTTCAAAGCAGAACGGAGGTGAGCACAATGATTAAAATACGAGTTGGCAAGACGGAGCTGCACTTCATTCGCAATGAGCTTTTGACATGCGGCTCCCGCAATGCCTTTAAGGTTCGCTTTACCTTTGACGATGAGATATGGAATGGGCTTAAAAAGATCGCCGCTTTTCAGTCTGGAGAAACCGTTATGGACTCTGCCCTGGATGACAAAGAAACTGCCGTCATTCCTTGGGAGGTCCTACAGCTTCCGGGGGAGCATTTATATATTGCGGTTGCAGGATATAACGGAACAGACACAATCCTCACTACGGAGTGGATAGACGCTGGAGAAATCCATCTTGGCATGACCAATACATTACCGGGAGACCCTTCCCCTTCCATCTACGAACAGCTGCTGAAAGATATTGGTGTACTGAGCAACCTGACCACTGACACAAAAGCAAATCTGGTAGCAGCCATCAACGAGGTGGACGCAGAGATCGACGCGATTCGAGAAGATCCTCCTGTCTATATTCCTGCTGTATCTGAAGAAGGTGAACTGAGCTGGACAAACAACTGCGATCTGGATAACCCTGATCCTGTCAATATCAAGGGTGATGCAGGCGAGGTTGCAGAGGACAGCGAAGTTTCCGATATGCTAGATAATGTTTTTGGCGAAGGAGGTGAGCCTCCAGATGAACAAATCGCCACCGATGAAGAAGTAAGCGATATGTTGGAAAATGTTTTCGGGGACATTGAAGACGCAATCCCTGATAACATGGTAGCCACAGACACAGAAGTAAACAACATGCTTGATTCTGTGTTTGACTAAAAAGGAGTGATAAAACATGCCAGAGAGCAAATTAGTAACATTAGCACAGCTGCAAATGCAGGCAGAACGAATCAAAACTGAATTGAACAAGTATACCCTCGACAGCGAACTTGAAACTGCTGTTGATAATGCCATCACAGAAGCTGGCGCATCTAAGATGGAAGTGGTAGAAGCTGTTCCGGAACAGGAAACTGCACAAGAAAACGTACTGTACATTTATCACAACACTGGTACAGGCAAGTACGAGATTTATGCGCTGATTGCCGGTGCTGTTGTTCGCCTGGATGATGATGGCGGCAGCGTCACCGATGATATGATTGCGACCGACGAAGAAGTAACCAGTATGCTTGATGATGTATTCCCACAGGCATAAAGTAAAGAGTAATTTGGAGGGAACAAACTATGTCTTATGATGTAACAAAACTTACCCAACTCGGCCATCTGAAATCCCTGGCCGAAAAAGTTGCAGCTGAGTGCGCCACCAAAACAGAGCTGGCTGCACTGTCCACCAGAGTGGATGAGATTGTCTCTACCGGTGGAGAACCTAACGTGTTAGTAGGTGTCAAAGTAAATGGCACCGCACTGTCTATTGCAGAAAAGATGGTAGACATCCTAATTGCTACCGGTACTGGTAACGGCACACTGGCCGTAAATAAGGTCGATGTTCCTATCAAAGGTCTGGCTGCTCTGGCTTACAAAGCACAAGTAAGCAAAACTGATCTGGATTCTGCACTGCAAGCTGTTATCGATGCTAAAGCAGCGCAAACCGATCTGGATGCCGCCGAAGTCAAAATCGCTGCTATTCAGTCCACCCTCACTACCCTGCAAGGCTCTGGCGAAGGATCTATCGATAAAGCAATCGATGACGCCATCAATGAATTTGCCACCAAGGTCTCTGATGACGATGTGGTCAACTCCTTCAAAGAGCTGGTAGATTGGGTTGCGCAACATGGTTCCGAAGCATCGGAAATGTCTGCTGGTATCCAAGAAAACAAAACAGCGATTCAAACCCTGAAAACCTATGTAGGCACTCTGCCGGAAGAAGCTACCTCGCAGAATGTTGTTGCGTACATCGCAGAGGCTATTACTAAACTGAACATCGGTCAGTATGCAACCACCACCGCCATGAACGCTGCTCTGGCAAACAAGGTGGATAAGGTAGAAGGTTCTCGCCTGATGACCAATGACGAAGGGACCAAACTCTCTGGTATTGCTGCTGGTGCGACCAAGGTTGCAAAATCCAACACCAACGGTAATGTTAAAATTAACGACGTTGAAACCGTTGTTTACACCCTACCTTCCGATGTTGTTCATGGTCAGATCGCTACAAGCCCAGAAGTCACTGAAATGCTCAACGAGGTTTTTGCTGCTCAGGAGTAATTACATTTGGCGCGGAGACATCCTCCGTGCCAATGCCTTTTTGAAAGGAGGTCTTGAGCATGAGTGACAAGTTGAGCACTCTGGAGGCTTTGCGGCTAACGGCCACTGCTGCAAAGGGTTATGTTGCGCAACAGATTGCAAATACGCTGAGTGCCCTCCAAGCTGTGTTGGAGGAGATGAGCGGATCGCTTGAAACACTAGAGACAAATCTGGGCGGCAAAACAGCAGGTGGCGCATCACTTGCTGCTGAACCGAATCAGGACACTCTAGCCACAGAAAAGGCTGTGCAAGCCTATGTAGACAGCAGCCATAGTGTGATTTCTTTGGTTTTACCAGCCTCCAGTTGGGTAATGGCTTCCGACGGATCTTACACACAGACATTCAGTAATGCTGCAATTACAGCAGAACACCGCTTAGAGATAGCGATGGATACTGCGTCCATCCAATCATTGATTGCAGACAGCATATCCAGTATTCGTGTTGACAATGACAACGGTACTCCAACTGTGGTGGTTACTGGTGGCAAGCCAAGCTCCGATTTGTCGGTGCAAATTACCCTGGTGAAAGTAATGATTACTTAGGAGGTGCAAGATGGAAGCACTGAACGAAATCTCAATGTTGGTAAAGGAATACATCAGTCCAGAAACACTCTGGTTGGTTCCCTGCCTTTACGCATTGGGCATGATTATAAAAAAATCCATCAGAATCGACGATACATTGATCCCCACAATCCTTTGTGTTGTGGGGATTTTTCTATCTGCTCTAATTAGTGTCGGTACAGCAGAGCCGCAGAACTGGATGCAGTGGATTCTCTTGGGTGCCGTCAGCCTTGGGCAAGGTTATGTCATTGCAGCGGCGGCGATCTGCCTGAACCAGCTTGTCAAGCAACACGTTAAGGCGGGAGAACTAAAGAAAGGTTTTGATGGAGATGGAGAAATAAACGGGAAGGACGGTGAGAACGATGAAAAACGGAATTGATGTATCCTACTGCCAAACAAAGGTAGACTGGAACAAGGTTAAAGCTGCTGGGATTGATTTTGCCCTGATCCGCGTAGGTTACTGCTACAACAACGGTGCTCTGAAGATAGACAACATGTTTAAGAGCCACATGGCCGGGGCAACTGCGGCAGGTATTGATGTTGGTGTCTATCTGTACAGCTATGCTACCAGCACAACCGCTGCGAAGAAAGCGGCACAAGAGGTTGTCAAGGTCATCAAGCAATACACCCTGACTTACCCTGTATGCTTCGATATTGAATATGAGTCGATTTACACAGGCGGGAGCAAGCGGGTCAACACAGACATTTGCAAGGCTTTTCTGGATGAAATTGAAGATGCTGGCTACTACGCCATGCTATACTGCTCCAAGGATTTTCTGGACAGTTACCTCTACCCTGCCGAACTAACTGCCTATGATAAATGGATTGCGCAGTACGCATCGAAGTGTACCTGCCCACATCCTTACGGCATCTGGCAGTACACAGGCACCGGCAGAGTATCCGGCATTGCTGGTAATGTAGACCGCGATTACGCTTACAAGGACTACCCTGCCATCATCAAAGGGATGGATAAGACTCCGATCCAGAAACAGCAACTCCCCTATTCTGTCATCATTTCTGGCAGCGATCTAAACAGCCTGAAGGACCAGATCAGCAAGAAAGGTTATTTTACCTTTATGAGCGACGGACAACTCTGTGTTGGCAAATTCGCCACTGTGGCAGAGGCCAATAAGACAGCGGCAGATCTGAAACGCAAAGGGTTTACCGGGGCTGTTGGAAAATGGTAAAGGAGGGGTTCGATGGAAATTGATATTACTCAGATCGTAGTAGCACTGATTGGCCTGCTGTCTGTTATCATCACCAGTGTGGTTGTACCGCTCATCAAGAGCAAGGTCACAAACAGCCAGTGGGAGATGATTACCAAATACGCTCTAGCCGGTGTACAGGCAGCAGAAATCATTATTGGCGCTGGTAATGGTGAAGCCAAATTTGAGATGGTCAGCAACTACATCGAAGAACAATGTGCTGCACACAACATCAAGATCGATATGGACACCATTAAAGTTGCGATCGAAAACGCATGGAAATCTTTGGGGCTGGATTATGTCCACGAGGGTGAAGTAAAACAGCTCTCGACCACACAACCGCTCACTATGAGCATGACTATTGAGGAGGAATAATTATGGCACTGAACGCATTTTGGGGCAAGAAGAAAATCTTTATCATCAATCCGACCAACTGTGAGCTTGGCAACAAGATCGTTGCTGCTCTGAAAGAGGCTGACTTTAACGGCGTAGAAGCGTTGAACACTATCAACTACAAGAAAATCGCCGAGGAGAAGCCAGTATACATCCTGAGCGTTTTTGAGGATGGCAGACGCATCTCTGTTGTACCATACAAGACTGAAGGTTTTGTAGGTGACAGACTGGGCCATTATGTCACCAAGATGTTTGACGAGGATCGCGCCCGCCATCTATTTGAGCCTTACTTCCACGCTGCCGGTATTGAAATCAAAGAGAACGGCAACGAGGAGCTTTACTGGGAGGAAGCCAAACGTTATACATGGTTCTACGATGACGACAACAAGACTCCTTTCCTTTGCCTGAAAGCAGAGAACAACGAAGCAACTGTCAATGCGGTCGTAGAAGGTATCAAAGATTACTTCCGCAAGTAAACACCAGGAGAGGGTGATGAGGTATGGCAGAGCCGGTCACAGAAACTCTTTGTGTCGAACGAATGAAACTACAGGACGAACGATTCAAGAGAGACAAAGAGAGGCTGGACGCATTGGAAGAAACTTGTAAGGAACTGAAAAATCTGACAACAGAGCTGTCAGAGATTGTGAAGCGTTACGACGATGCTTTTAGAATCCACTCTGAGAAGATCCGGGATAATGAGACGGAAACTCACCAAAATGAACAAAGAATCTCTGCCATTGAACAGCGCCCCGCAAAACGGTGGGAAGATCTAAGTGGTGCTATTATTGGCGCTATAGGTGCTGGCATTGGCGGCAGCGTATTGACTTTGGTGGTACAGGCACTGATGCAGGCTTGACAATTTTGACGCATCGTGTTACATTAAGATAAGGGACAGGCTGTCTTGGTCTGTCCCTTATTTTTTCCGCTTGGAGGTCGTACAATGGAGCAGTATAATGTTTACCCACCTCTTAGACTGAGCGATAAAGTAACACACTACTATCCTGAGATTTGGGACACGATGAAAACTTATCATTACCTCAATGGCATTTCTCCTTCGATGAGCTGGAGCAAGCTATGTTATATACCGATAGGTGGCGCAATGACATGTATCAGTTACGATGAGGATACGAACGCTTACAGCGATGATGACAGATTAGCTGTTATTAAATTGGCCGGGATTGTATCAGCTTTAGCTCCTTGGAGACTAAACAAACGAGTTTTTGTGTTAGACGAAAAAACAGAAAAAGCGTTGTGTCAAGATATAGAAGACATGGAAATGCCAACTGATGTTTTGCTGCAATTACCATGTATGTGTTTCTACGTTGATGTTAAAAACATGTTTCATGACAGTAGTAAAGTGTCTGGGTTCTTTGTACATCTCGAAGACGATCCTAAAAACGACGAGAGAGAGTTGCGTATTTTATTACTATTACAGGACGATATAATACCTATTCCAGTACATATCGACGAACCTACGGTGTCTATGAGTTTGATGCATACAGTGTGGGAAGCAAAGAAAAACGCGGCGAAACCTGATGCCCCGGAAGCATTCCATCGTTGTATAAGCGAAGAAGATAATCAGCGAACTTTTAAAACGACTATTCGGTGTCTTCGTATTATTTCGTACATTTGCGCTCAATGTGATTACATAAAACAAACTGAACCCAAACCAGAACCGCCTAAGCTACGTTCTTCAGAGGAGTTGGAGGCCGAAATGGCAACGTGGTTTGACAAACGTCTAGCTATGGAAATATATGAGCGACTGGTCGAGGAATCGAAGAATCGAAATAATGGTGGCAAACCAAGACGGACGTATTACCCTTACCCAACCCCTGAAGCAAGACGCGCCTATTTAGAGCATTGGTTGACCAAAGAATTTATGAAACCTGCCAAACACACCCTCCGCATGAAATGGACACCAACTATGTTGGATGGCAAAAAGAACGACAAAAACGATCCTGTTATTTTCCATATTATTACAAATGCGTAAGTCATGTTACGACCTCTATTAAGAAAAAAAATCGGGAGCTGCCCATCTAGGCAGCTCCCGATTTTTTACCCATCAGCCTGCTACAATTTACCAATTAGCGCAATCATTATCATAATCATTGATAACAAACTAACCATTACAAGCAGCAAAGCGAACGCTGGATATTCCAGGTGTAACGCTATCAACGATGACAGGATAGTTAGCATTGTAAGCAGTATCAGGCCGTCAATTGTCCTATGCTTATGCATTTTGATCCGCAAGACGTACCAAATCGGTTGTTTTGTACTTGTCCATTTGCTTATTGCGTCGTTGTGTGTAATCTGGCATATAAGGCTGGTTTTCCACTGCCTTTATCAGCTTGCGAGAGACATCTGTTGGTAATCCAACCATCCGCATTGCTTTCAGGATACCAGTATTTGCCTCTACAAGCAACATCTGCATTGCAAGACCCATACCATCTGGTGGCATTTCAAATGTTGGGAGTCTATCCTCTGCATATTTGTAATATGGGATGTCCGCCCATGGCTGGTTACCTACCTTTACAAGCATCCAGACAATACCGTCTACCACTACTACTTTGAATTTAAAGCCGCTGTTAAACGCTTTGAGTTCGGCCTCTGCAATATTTTTATAGACTACAGCAATTGTTCCTCCTGCATCTGATAAGCTCATTCCGAGATATTCATACCAGCTGGGCGGCAGGACTTTATCACCAACTTTATACACTTGAAACATAATATCAATCCTCCTTATTCGATGCCTGCGTGTTTTCTGATGCCACTGTATTCATGAAGCGTTCGACCGAGTCTTTGAGCTGTGAATCTATTTCTTCTCGGTGTTCGCGATATACCCAATTCAAAGTTGACCATATTGCTTCCTGATTGCCGATCCACCAACTTGCGCTGCGCTGACGTTTGAGCACATAGTCACGAGTCCCAATTAGCCTTTGAATCGTGAGTTCGTCTTTTGCTGTATCGCGGCCACACGCTTTGGCACGCTTGATTGCTTTCATGTTCAACAGGATGGTCTCTTTGCTTTCCTGGATAAATTTATTACGAACTTCCGTTGCTTTCGGGATAGTATAAGGAGAGCCATACAAATCAGCGAGACCCATGGTGCGTGATGCTGCGTTACTCTGCGAGGCTTCTTTGCGCGCCTTTGCTCGGCGGCAATCTGGGCATGTGTCGTAATGCTTTTGTGCCCACATCTCCCAACGATCAGCATCATCGCGATTATAACATTTGTGTTCTACCTCGAAATTTTTGTTGCAGATTTTGCAAGTACAAACCGCTGTTGCTTTTGCCATATTATCCTTCTTCTTTCTCCAGATCTGCGAGGATGGATGTAATTTGTTCATCTGTCAAACTAGTAAAGTCATCCATATCAACACCCACAATCAAAATTGGGCCGAAGTATTCTGCGCCGTGTACTTTGGTATTATACGGTGCGCCCTCTAGCCATCCCGTTTCGTTACAAATGATGCAACTGGTGTATGTCAAAGGCACCGCTTGAATCATACCTCCTACAGCCTCCTGTAACGTGGACAAAGTATTCTCAATTTCTACGACCTCTGGTTTCTGCCCCGGCTTCTTTGCAATAACTTTCATTTGTTGTTCCTCCTTTAATCCCATCGATGGTCTTTGATATATTCATCCCATTCTGCTTTCATATCTTTGATTACTTCGTTATAATCTTCCCCGTTGATAATTCTTTCCTTAGCCTTGATGCCTGCCGTCGATCTCATGTAATGCGGCATGTACTCCCAAGACTCTGCCAAAAGAAAAGCTGCCGCCCTAGGGTATTTCTCTTTGAGTGCGGTTATATCATGCTCTGGATATGGGCGGACACCCAACCCACCTACATCGTCAAAAGACTTCTCAAATTCATAATGCCAATTTTCTATGTCGCGTATCGCATCTTTCAGGATCTTGAGACCTTCTATACCATCGATTTTCTTCCTACGCTCTGCTTTGATTTGCTGTTCTGCATCGAATTGTTTGCTCAGAACTTGAAAAATTTCATCTCTATGAGTACGAATCAAATCTTTGGCATTTTCTTTTTTCATTAGCTGAACGTCCATCACACAGATCCGGCCTGTTTTAATTATTTCTCCGTCCACATAGTCCACGTCAATCTGAATATTATATCTATCAATGATTTCCTCAATCGTCATACGCATCCTCCTTTACTTCTATGACCAGTAGGTCGTCAATAGAGATTTTTGTTCCATCAGCCAATAAAAGGGTATGGTTATAATGGTCGATGCGCTTACACTGGCCGCGTGCGGTAACACAGCTGCCTCCCTCTTTGGTTTTGTCCGCTACAAAGTACATTACCGTCATGTCCGGATGCTGCGATGCGTGGTCATCAAGGTATCGTAGTTTCGTATTAAGGTCAGCCTGTTCGTCTTCGGACAGTTCGATTCTAGCCGCTACATATCGGTTTGACTCGTTGATGCAGTCTCCATAACCGGTGACGGCAGCAAAGGGAGCAAATTGAGCTGCACGTTGAACCATCGACATCCGTGGGTGTTTGCGGGATGTTGGGTGTGGTAAATTGATGATGTCGCTGTAATCATCTGGCATAGTTTCATTTGCTCCTTTACTGATTACCTTACTTCGCTTTCTTGTCTAAGATTTTTTCTTGGCCTACACTCATTGGGACGGACGTGCGATACACAGCCATTATCCAACGAAAATCTTCCATTCTGTTTCCAGTGAAGTTAATATGTTTGAATAGATCGATGATGTCGCCAGCGTACTCTGCGTCATCCAGCCGTTCTAGCTTATCTGTCAGAAAGCTTACTGCTGCCTGTGCTCTGGGATTACCCTGTTCCCTTTTGCCTTGTTCGATGGCAAAAAGAATCGTGCTTTCCACGTTCTCTTTGATATTTTCGGCCAATGCAATCTGTTTCTCGCTGCCTTTGAGCGTACTGAGGTGATGGTCAACTGTGGCGGCGGCATTGAGCCTTGCCTCAGTTAGGTTAAATTGTGGTACAAGGTCTGGATGGTCAGCTTTTAACTGGTTAAGATTTTTCAACAATTCTGAGTCTGTTTCGGGGTTTCCAGACAACCCGGGGTTTGAGTCCAGATACTTTTGATAAGCGTCACGGTATGCTTGTTGGATTTGTGCCATATTCCAAACTGTCATAGTACCATCCTCTCTGTCTGAGACACATTGTATTATTTGTTATTATGATAGCATCGACGGCGTTGATGTGTCAAGGAAAAGAAGACATAAAAATAAAGCCACTCAAACAAAAAGAGTGGCTTTACTTTTTTTTGTACATTTTTATCATATCAAGGCTTTTTGGGAAAATGGTGTATTTGTGGTGTAAAAAGAAACCATATCAAATACAATCAATCAGAAAATGGCTTAAACATCAGATTCTTTGCAATCTAAAAAGAAATTATTACATTAACCTTCCTTATGTAATTCCATTTGTTCTATTTCAGCCGCAAGCTCCTCCACAACCCTGTCCTCGGGAATCTTGCGAATGATTTCTCCCTTTTTAAAGAGGATAGCGCATCCGTCTCCGCCGGCAATGCCGATGTCGGCCTCGCGCGCCTCCCCCGGGCCGTTGACCGCGCAGCCCATCACCGCCACGGTCAGCGGCAGCTTGCAGTCCTTCAGCCGCTCCTCCACCTGCCGGGCCAGACCGATCAGGTCGATCCTGGTGCGCCCACAGGTGGGGCAGGAAACAAAGGTGATGCCGTCGCGCCGCAGACCGATCGACTTTAGGATGTCGCGCGCGGCGTAGACCTCGTTGACCGGGTCGTCGGTGAGCGAGACGCGGATGGTGTCACCGATGCCGTCGCACAGCAGCGAGCCGATGCCGACCGCAGACTTAATCAGCCCCATGCGCGCCGTGCCCGCCTCGGTGACGCCCAGGTGCAGCGGGTAGTCGCACTGCTGGGAGGCCAGGCGGTAGGCCTCGATCATCGTCTGCACATTGGAGGATTTGATCGAGATGGCGATCTGGTCGTAGTCGTACTTCTCAATCAGCGAGACGTGGTACAGCGCGCTGTCCACCATCGCCTGCGCGGTGGGGTGGCCGTACTTTGCCAGGATGTGCTTTTCCAGGCTGCCGGAGTTGACCCCCACGCGGATGGGGACGTTGTGCTGCTTGCAGCACTGCACCACCTGGCGCACCCGGTCCTCGTCGCCGATGTTGCCGGGGTTGATGCGCACCTTATCCACACCGGCCGCCACCGCCTCCAGTGCCAGCCGGTAATCGAAGTGGATGTCCGCCACAATCGGCACGCTGACCGCATTCTTGAGGTGCTCGATCAGCGGCACCGACTGCAGATTGGGGATGGCCGCGCGGATGATCTCGCAGCCCGCCGCCTCCAGACGCTTTGCCTGCTCGACGCTTGCCGCAAAGTCCTCTGCAGGCGTGTTGAGCATCGACTGGATGGTGACCGGCGCGCCGCCGCCCATCTTCACCTTGCCGACCAGAATCTGTCGGGTTTTCTTTCGCTCTCCCATCGTTTTTCCTTCCTTTTATCTTGTTGATTGTTGGCTTTCTTAGCTTAGCTTGCTGGCTTAGCCGCTGATCAGCCGTACGATGTCGTTAAAGGTGACCACCAGCATCAGGCCCATCAGCAAAAACAGGCCCGCCGCGTGGACATAGCCCTCATATTTGGGGGCGACCGGTTTGCCGCGGATCAGTTCCAGCACCAAAAACAGCAGCCTTCCTCCGTCCAGCGCCGGCAGCGGCAGCAGGTTAAAGACGCCGATGTTGATGGTGATGAACGCCGTCATTAAAAAGATGCTGGAATAGTCGCGGGTGGAGGCGACCTCCCCGATCATCTGGGTGACGCCGACCGGCCCGGAAAGCTGGTTCATCTCAAACTGTCCTGTAATCAGCTTGCCAAAGGAGACCCACACCTGCTTGACCACGCCGGTGGTCATGTGCCAAGATTCCTCCAGCACCCGCAGCGGCGTCTTTTCCAAGCCCTGCACCTTAAAGTCCAGCTTGACGATGGTCTGGCCCTCGATCTCCTCATAGGCAAACGGCACGTCGGTCAGTTCGATGACCTCTCCGTCCCGGCGCACCTTCATCTGCACCGGGTCGGTGCCCACGTCCACAAAGGCGTAGACCAGGTCGTTGGCGGTGTTTGTCCTGTAACCGTTGATCTCCAAAATCTCGTCGCCCAGCTGCAGCTTTTCGCTGCTCAGGGCCGACGGGTCAAAGTAGCTTATCTGGGTGCTGGAAACCACCGGACGGGAGCAGACAATCGCCAGCATGATGAGGAAGCCGAGAATCAGGTTCATGGTCGCGCCCGCGGCCACCACCAGAATCTTCTGCAGCGGCTTTTTGTTGCAGAAGGCGCGCTCGTTGTCGCTCTCCTCGTCCTCACCCTCCATCGCCACATAGCCGCCGATGGGCAGCAGGCGCAGGGTGTACTTGGTCTCCCCCTTCTCCCACTGCAGCAGCTTTGGGCCCATGCCGATGGAAAATTCCGGCACGGCGATGCCCACCGCCTTGGCTGTCAGAAAGTGTCCCAGCTCGTGGATGATGATAATCACCCCGAAGATCAGGATTGCCAACAGGATCGTCACAAACAGGTTCATCCAATTCCTCCTGTCCTCTATCGAATTGCGGATTTATTTTCCATACTGCTCCCGGACGAAAGCGCGGGCCTTCCGGTCCGCCTCCAAAACCTCCTCCACGCTGGTGTAGTCGCCCAGATCAAAGTGATTCAGCGCCGCCTCCACCGCGTCGAACAGGTCGAGATACCCAATTTTATCCTGCAGGAACAGCGACACCGCCTCCTCGTTGGCGCCGTTGACCACGCAGGGGTACAGGCCGCCGCGCTTTGCCGCCTCGATGCAGCTGGCAAGGCAGGTGAAGGTCCCGGTGTCCGGCTGCGAAAAGGTCAACGGGCCGCAGCTCAGCAGGTCGAGCGTCCTGGCCGGGGATTCATACCGGTGCGGCCAGGTCAGCGCGTACTGGATCGGAATCATCATGTCCGGCGCGCCCATCTGGGCCATCACCGAGCCGTCCACATACTCCACCATCGAGTGGATGATGCTCTGCGGGTGCACCACGATGTCGATTTTTTCCGGCGGCATCGAGAACAGCCACATCGCCTCGATAAATTCCAGCCCCTTGTTCATCAGGGTGGAGGAATCGATGGTGATCTTGGCGCCCATGCTCCAGTTCGGGTGCTTGAGCGCCTGCTCTTTTTTGATGCCGCGCAGTTCCTCGCGGGTTTTGCCGTAAAACGGCCCGCCGGAGGCGGTGATAATCAGCCGCTTGACACTCTTTGCCTCGTTGCCCTGCAGGCACTGGAAGATGGCGGAGTGCTCGCTGTCGATGGGGGTCAGGCGGATGCCCTTCTGCTTTGCCAGCCCCATCACCAGCTTGCCGCCGGCCACCAGCGTCTCTTTATTGGCCAGGGCGACGTTGTTGCCCGCCTCGATGGCTGTCACCGTCGGCAGCAGTCCGGCCACGCCCATCATCGCGTTGAGAACCGTATCCTGCTGCGGGTCCGCCGCTATCTGCAGGACCCCCTCCATCCCGCTCAGCACCTCGGTGCCGGTGTCCTGCACCCGGTCTTTGAGCTCCTTTGCCGCCTGCGGGTCGGTCAAGGCCGCATAGCGGGGACGGTACTGCCGGATCTGCTGCTCCAGCAGCTTCCAGTTGCTGTGCGCCGTCAGCGCATAGACCGGGTAGCCCTGCTTTTGACAGACGGTCAGGCTCTGGGTTCCAATCGAGCCGGTCGAGCCTAAAATCGAAACGGTTTTCTCCAATGTCATCCCTCTTTTTCGTTTCAATCAAGATGTCGGGAATAGTATACCACGTCTTTTTTACGATAGTATTAATTTTTCTCTCAAAAGTGCCCTTTAGGCAACTTTTTTTGAAGAAAATCTTCCCTCTCCCTCGTTTTCTCTCCAGAAAAAAGGCGCCTGCCTGCAAGCGCCCTCCTTCATTTGTATCTTTTGCCCTCTTTGTTCAACACTATCCCAACGTGCAGATTGGGAAGCAGAGCGTTGTCGCATAGATAAACGGCAGGGTGAACAGCACGCTGTCAAAGCGGTCCAGCACCCCTCCGTGTCCCGGCATGATGTTGCCAAAATCCTTGATGTCAAACTGCCGCTTAATCATCGAGAAGCTCAAATCGCCCAGCACACTGATCAGCGATGCCAGCAGCGAAATCAGCAGCAGCCGCACCATATCGACCTGCACCGCAATGCCAAGCTGGGCGCAGCCCCGCTCAAAGCCCAGCGTCGCCAGGACGTTGAGCACCACGCAGGTGACAAGCCCTCCGATCATGCCCTCCACCGTCTTGTGCGGGCTGACTAAGGGGCACAGCTTGTGCTTACCGAAGGCCCGCCCGGTAAAGTAGGCGCCGGTGTCGCTGAACCAGGCGCAGAACAACGCCAGCAGCAGGTAATAAAGCCCCAGGGTGTAGCCGTTGTTGTCCCGCAGATAGATTGCCGAAGAAAGCGACAGCGGAATCCCGATGCTCATCATAAACACCAGCGCGATGTCTTCCACGCGAGTATCCTGGTGGGTGCGCAGCAGGATCAAAAACAGCAACGCAATATAGGGCAGCAAAAACAGCGGCAGCAGATCCAGCTCCCTTTGCAGCCTGATATAGGGAAAAGCCGCCGCGACCACAAAGGCCACCGCCGAAAGCAGCTTATTGTGGCTGATTTTGGTCGCTGTCAAAAACTCGTACATCGCCATCAGGATGATGACCATGATCGCCACGTTCAGGACAATTGTCTGAAAGAAACTGAGCACGACAGCCAGCAGAACAATTCCCACCAAAGCAGAAATGATGCGTGTTTTCACAAAAATCTCTCCGTTCTCTGATTCATCCAAATGAATGACTGGGATTCTCCCCTCCACAGGATATGTCCTGCAGAAGCAAGATATTCTTTTGGGGAACAGCGGATCAGATTCCACCAAAGCGTCTCTGCCGCTGATGGAAAGCCGCGATTGCCTGTTCCAGATGCTCCGGAGTAAAATCCGGCCACAGCACATCCATAAAGACATACTCGGAATAGGCCGACTGCCAGATTAGAAAATTGGACAATCTCTGCTCCCCGCTCGGGCGGATGATCAGATCCGGGTCGGGCACTCCGGCGGTATACAGGTTCTGCTCCACCGTCTGCTCGGTGATCTGCTCCGGCGTCAGCTTCCCTTCCCTCACCTGCTGCGCGATGCAGCGGGCCGCATGCGCAATCTCGTTGCGGCCGCCATAGTTGAAGGCCACATCGACCATCAGGCCGGTTCTGTCCTCCCCCAGCTTCTGGATGCGTTCCAGCTTCTGCTGCAGGGTCGGGTTGAGCGCGCTGAGATCCCCGACAAAGCGGGTGCGCACATTCTGGTTTTCCTCCCTGTGTGCAAACGCCTCATCCACATACTGCTCCAGCAGCTGCATGATGGCATCCACCTCGTCCTTCGGCCGCTTCCAGTTCTCAGTGGAAAAGGCGTAAACTGTCAGATACTGCAGCCCGATCTTGTCGCAGTATTCGACAATTTTTCGGAAGGTCTTTGCTCCTTCCCGGTGCCCATATTTGCGCGGAAGACCGCGCTTTTTGGCCCAGCGGCCATTGCCGTCCATGATGATGCCGATGTGCTGCGGCAGGTCGGCGCGCCGGGGATTTGTGTTCTCCATTCCGGTTTTCTCCTGTTCTTCTAAAAAGCCAGGCACCGCATGGCGATGCCTGGCGCTGTGCATTTGCGTTGCCTTTTGATCTGACAAAGGAGGAAAAATCCTACAGCGACATAACTTCCTGCTCTTTTTCCTTGACTGCTTTGTCGATCAGCTTGACATACTTGTCGGTCAGTTCCTGGACATCCTTTTCCGCATCCTTCAGGTCGTCTTCCGAAAGCTCGTTGGCCTTCTTCTGCGCTTTGAGCTTGTCAACTGCGTCGCGGCGGATGTTGCGGATGGCTACCTTGGAGGACTCGCCCTCTTTGGAAACCTGCTTGCACAGTTCCTTGCGGCGCTCCTCGGTTGGAGCCGGGAATACCAGGCGGATTACCGAGCCGTCGTCGGTTGGGTTGATGCCGACATCCGAGGCCTGGATTGCCTTGTTGATGAGCTTGAGGGTAGATTTATCCCACGGCTGGATCATCAGGGTTCTGGGGTCGGGAGTGGAGATGGTAGCCAGCTGCTGGATAGGGGTCGCCGCGCCGTAATAGTCGACGGTCACACGGTCCAAAACGGATGGAGATGCCTTGCCTGCGCGGATGGTGCCGAACTCACGGTACAGCGCATCCAGCGTCTTATTCATCTTCTCTTCAATCTCTTTATACTGTGCTTTCATAATTGCCTCCATTCTGCCAAGGAAACTCAGCTGAAAATTTTAAGATCCTCTGATTATTTTACAAGCGTGCCGATATCTTCCTGCTTGACCGCGCGGATAATGTTGTCCGGGTCCTCGAGGCTAAACACCAGGACCGGAATATTGTTGTCGCGGCACATCGAAGCGGCGGTCATGTCCATAACGCCCAGCTGCTCGGAAAGGATCTGGTCGAAGGAGATGGTGCTGTAGCGTTTGGCGTTGGGGTTTTTGTGCGGGTCGCTGTCATAGACGCCGTCGACCATTGTCGCTTTCAGGATGACCTGCGCGTCAATTTCCGCTGCGCGCAGCGAGGCGGCTGTATCGGTGGAGAAGAACGGGTTGCCGGTTCCGCAGCCGAAGATGACCACCCTGTTTTTCTGCAGATGACGCACCGCACGGTTGCGGATATAAGGCTCCGCCACCTGCTGCATGGAGATTGCTGTCTGCACACGCACATCGCAACCGACCCGCTCCAGGGCGTCGGCCAGCGCCAGCGCGTTCATCGCGGTGGCAAGCATGCCGATATGGTCTGCGCGGGTGCGATCCATGTTGCCGCTGCTGCGGCCTCTCCAGAAGTTGCCGCCGCCGACCACAATGGCAATCTCGGTTCCCAGATCATAGATCTTTTTGATGCTGGCGCAGATGGACTGCAGCGTGCTGTCATCCAGGCCGGTTTTTTTTTCGCCCGCAAGCGCTTCTCCGCTGAGCTTGATAAGCACACGCTTATACATAAATTTTCACTCCCAATCTTTTTTCTGCCCGGACCATTCGATCCCAGATTTTACTATCTCCTATTTTACCGTAAGTCGGGCATGATGTAAAGCCCCTATTTTTCTTTTTCCCAGTTTGTTCGAATCCTGCCGCCCTTTTTTGTGAAAAAAAGGGCGAATCAAAGGGGCAAAAAAAGAGGGTACAAGCATCACCTTGTACCCTCCCTCAAAAAGCGGCACCCGCTCTTATTTTACCATGCTGGCAACTTCGCTTGCAAAGTCGTCGACCTTTTTCTCCAGGCCCTCGCCCTTCTCGTAACGTACGAAGGAGACGATCTCAATCTTGCCGCCCAGCTCTTTGGCTTTGGCTTCGGTGTAAGATTTGATGGTCTGGTCGCCGTCTTTGATGAACTCCTGATCAATCAGGCAATTCTCTTTGTAGAATTTCTTGATTCTGCCCTGAACCATCTTCTCGGCGATCGCTTCCGGCTTGCCTTCGTTGATGGCCTGAACCTTGAGGATCTCTTTTTCCTTCTCCAGAACCTCTGCCGGAACGTCAGCCTCGTTGAGGTAACCCGGGTTAGCAGCAGCAATCTGCATTGCTACATCCTTGCCGTACTCCTCGAAGCCTTCTTTGTCCGCAACGTCGGTGTCAAATTTTACCATAACGCCGATGTTGCCGCCTGCATGGATGTAGGTTGCAACGTCGCCCTCGTAACGGGTGAAGCGTCTGATCTTGATGTTTTCGCCGATGGTCTGAATCTTCTCGGTGGTCAGCTCAGCGATGGTCATCTCGCTGCCCTCAGCCTTGCAGCTGTTCAGAGCCTCTACGTCGGCAGGATTCTGCTCAACAACGGTCTTTGCGCAGGTGTCAACAAACGCCTGGAAGTCCGCGTTTTTCGCAACGAAGTCGGTCTCAGCGTTTACTTCGATAACAACGCCAACCTTCTTTTCATTGTCTACATATGCTTTAACGATACCCTCAGCAGCGATGCGGCCAGCCTTTTTGGCAGCAGCTGCCAGGCCCTTTTCACGCAGCAGTTCGATTGCTTTTTCCTGATTACCGTCAGCCTCGGCCAGCGCCTTTTTGCAGTCCATCATGCCGCAGCCAGTGATTTCACGCAGTGTTTTTACGTCCTGAGCTGTAAATGCCATGTTACATTCCTCCAAACTGAAATTTCGATGTGCTCTATTTCTTTAAAAAAGGCCCCGACAGAAATCCCTGCCGGACACTCCCGGCAGGAATCCCCGTCGGAACCGTTCCCTTTTCCTGGTCCGACGTTCGGAATTATTCAGCAGCTGCTTCTTCCTCTTCGACATCCTCAGCGCTCTGAGCGCCCTGTCTGCCTTCGATGATTGCGTCAGCCATGGTGCTGGCAATCAGCTTAACAGCGCGGATTGCGTCGTCGTTGCCTGGGATCACGTAGTCGATCTCGTCCGGATCGCAGTTGGTATCGACGATTGCAACGATCGGAATGCCCAGCTTTTTGGCTTCCGCTACAGCAATTCTCTCTTTTCTTGGGTCAACGATGAACAGTGCGCCCGGCAGCTTGTTCATGGTCTTGATACCGCCCAGATATTTTTCCAGTTTCTCGATTTCCAGCTCCAGCTTGCCGACTTCCTTCTTTGGCAGACGGTCAAAGGTGCCATCCTCCTGCATCTTGCGCAGCTGCTCCAGTCTCTGGATTCTCTGACGGATGGTCTTGAAGTTGGTGAGCATACCGCCCAGCCATCTTGCGTTGACATAGTGCGCACCAGCGCGCTCAGCCTCTTCCTTGATGGACTCGCCGGCCTGTTTCTTGGTTCCGACAAACAGAACGCTGTCGCCGTTAGCCGCTACGTCGCGGACAAACATGTAAGCTTCTTCCAGCTTTTTAACGGTCTTCTGCAGGTCGATGATGTAGATGCCGTTTCTTTCGGTGAAGATGTATCTTGCCATCTTCGGGTTCCATCTGCGGGTCTGGTGGCCAAAGTGTACGCCTGCTTCCAGCAGCTGTTTCATAGATACTACGCCCATGTTAAAATCCTCCTTAAGGTTAAACCTCCGTCTCGGACGCTTTACCGGAATTCCGAAGGAGCCCGCCAATGGGCCGGCAAGGCTCCCTGCCCCGGGGAAAGTTCCCCTGTAATCGGCACCATCCGGTCAATCCGAAACGTGCGTTGTTAAGATACGGAAAAGGAAACTTTTTCGCCTTCCTTTTTGCCGCTCCCGGTTATTATACCAAAGCCTTTGCAAAAAAGCAAGCGGTTTTGCGCATATTTGCGGGAGCTGAAGCCATTTTTTTGCGTTCTGCCCGCTCGCGCGGGCTTCAGTGGAGGCTTTTTGGTGAGCTCAGACAAAATTTACCGCTTGCGCCGCCGGGCGCCCTTTTTGATGGCGGGGCAGCGCACCAGGATGGTGTCCTCGCCGATGACCTGGATATCCTCCCAGGGGATGACGGTGTCCTCCTCCCGCCCCAGCAGCCCGAACAGCCGGTACCGCCCGCGGATGACGATGGCGGTGAGGGCGGCGCTTTCGGTGTCCAGCTCCACATCCCCGACATAGCCGAGCCTCACCCCGTCCCCGGCGTTGACGACGTCCTTGTATTTAAAATCGTTGATGCGGCACAGCATACCCTTCCCCTCCCGGATTCTGATTGATACACTGTATTCCCCGGCGGTGGGAAAAATGCGTGCAGCGGCAAGGCTAGTCGCAGTGGACGTCGATCATCTGCGGCTCGAGCTTGGAGTAGATGATCTTCTGCCCGTGGTACAGTCCGCTGTAGCCGGAGAGCATATAGCCGATGACGCTGGCGATGCCAAAGAAGATGACCCCTTCCCCGCCGAACAGCTCGACGCTCAAGGTAAAGGAGGCAACCGGACAGTTGATGACGCCGCAGAACAGCGCCACCAGACCCACTGCCGCCGCAAAGGACGGGTCCATCCCCAGCAGCGGACCAGCCACGCAGCCAAAGGTGGCGCCCACAAAGAAGGTGGGGACAATCTCGCCGCCCTTAAAGCCGGCGCCCAGCGTCAGGGCGGTCAGCAGGAGTTTGAACAAAAAGGCGTACCAGTCCGCCTCCCCCTGCATCGCCCGCTGGATGACCTGCATGCCTGCGCCGTTAAAGTCGCTTGTCCCGATCAGCAGGCTCAAGGCGACCACAATCAGGCCGCCGCACGCTGCGCGCAGCAGGCGGTTTGGGAAAACTTTGGCGTAGGCCTTGCTGGCCGCGTGCATCGCCCAGCAGAAAATAATGCTGAGCAGCGCGCACAGGATGGACAGCAGGATGACCTGCCCCACCGAGGCGAGGCCCAGGTGCGGCACACCGCTGATTGCAAAGGCGGTCGGCGGAATGTGAAAGACAGCTGCCAGCCCGTAGCCGATCAGCGCCCCGGTGATGCAGGGCAGCAGCGCCGCATAGTACATCTCACCGACGCTGATGACCTCGATGGCAAAGATGGTGGCGGTGAGCGGGGTGCCGAACAGCGCCGCAAAGCAGCTGCTCATGCCGCACATAATCATCATCTGGTGTTCCTTCTGGTCCAGGTTGATCCAGTCGGCCAGCCGCGCACCCATACTGCCGCCGATCTGCAGCGCCGCGCCCTCTCTGCCGGACGAGCCGCCGAACAGGTGGGTGATGACCGTGCTGACAAAGATCAGCGGTGCGGTGCGCAGCCGCAGCGGGTGCTCTCCCCGCACCGCCTCCAGAATGGTGTTGGTGCCCATGTCCTTCTCCATGCCGGTCTGCCTGTACAGCAGCGCAATGACAACGCCGCCCAGCGGCAGCAGAAAGAGCAACCAGCTATGCTGCTGGCGCATCTCGGTGGCCCACTCCACCGAAAAGTGGAACAGCACCCCCATCACGCCCACAATGCTGCCGACCGCCGAACCCAGCATCACCCATTTGATGAACGCCGCCGCCGACCGGTGCAGATTGCCGATTGTTTTTTTCCATCCTTGGTCCTTCATCATTGTTCGCCTCCTGCTATCTCTTCCGCTGCGGTTTGTGAAGATTGTCCTTCTTGCTCCTGCTCGTCCTGCTCTGTGCTGTCCTGTTCGCCCTGCAGGGGTTCCTCCCGCTCAAAAGGCTCCCACTCCGGCACGATTTCCGCTGTGTCCATCTGCAGGACCTCCTCCCCGCGCACCACAATGCCAAAGCCCTTCTCCCGGTCCCAGGTGCAGTCGAAGGCCGCGAGGACGCAGCCCTTCTCCAGGTCCAGAATCAGCCTTTGGGGATAGAGCAGCTCTGCAAAATCGTTTTTGTCCAGAATGTTGGGCATCTCCGGCGCGTTCTCGGACATCAGGTGCCCGTACTCCAGCTGCATCAGCGGGTAACGGTCGGCCAGCGCCGTCATCATCACGTCCAGAATCTGGTACTGCCGCTCCAGAAAATCCCGACAGCCCTGCACCACCTGCAAGTCGGTCAGCTCCCCGACCCGCACCAGCAGCGGGTACGGCTCCTGCCTTTGAAAATAGCCTTCCCATTCCTGCAGGCAAACGGTACCCTGGTACTGCTCGCCGTCCCATACCAGCGCGTCCTGCAGCCGCTGAAAGTCCTCCTCCCACGGGAAGGCTTCCTCCTGCTGTTCCTGATGCTCCAGATCGATCATCCAGACCACCAGCTGGCAGATGCGGCCCTCCTCGTCCAGGCCCCAGAAAGCCGGGTAGTTTCCTTCCCCCCAGCCGGTGCGGAACAGCACCGCCCGCTGCCTGCTGCCCGGGATGGGCCAGTTGAGCCAGCCGCCCTCCGGGGGCTGATGCTGCGGGAAGCGGCGCACATTTTGGGAGAGCAGCGGGGCAAAATAATCGGCGTACAGATTCCCCTGCGGGTTGCGCTCCTGCCAGCTCTGCGCAAAGTCGCAGAAGGCGCGGTGGGCCTTTTCGTCGCACAGGCACGCCCAGCCGCTGTCCGCCCAGAAGCCGTAGTAGCCGCCGTCAAAGCTGCTCAGATCCTCCTTACCGGTCAGCGCCTGCTCAAACGAAACCGCCCGGCGGTAGTTAAAGCGCAGCCGGGCCGCGGCGTAGACCGGGCGGCCATCGTCTGTCTGCGCCACCGACAGCTCCAGCGGATAGTCGCCGACCGGCGCTGTGACAAAATAGGGCAGCTCGCCGCGGTTTTGCAGCCCGCCAAACGGGTCTCCCACCAGCAGCTCTCCGCTGGGCACCGGGCAAAGCCCCGCCCGCAGCACGCTGACCGCATGTCCGCCGACCTCCCCTTCTGCAAAGTAGCGATCAAAATCCACCTGGGTCGACAGCTGCTCCCGCAGCTGCACCCAGCGGCGCACCCATTCCCGCTTTGGCACCATCGTCCTGTTCCTCCGTTTCATCCCATGCTAAAGGCGCCGCCTGACGGTGCAGCGGCGCCCCTTCTTTCAGCTTTATTATAGCGGTAAGGGCTTTGCCCTGTCAAGAAAAAGTGGGGCGTTTTCGCCTGTTTTCGGTCAATTTGTCTGGAAAATTTTAGCAGGCGCTTGAGCTGCTGCCTGCCGGAATCGCTTCTTGTTTTGCTTGTATATTTTGGCGCATCCTGCAAACAATAACAGCACAGCAAAATCTCAGGAAAAGACAAGGAGAATTTTTGATATGAAAGCTACAGGAATTGTTAGAAGAATCGATGACCTGGGCCGCGTGGTGATCCCAAAGGAAATCCGGCGCACCCTGCGCATCCGCGAGGGCGACCCGCTGGAGATCTTTACCAGCAACGACGGCGAGGTCATCTTTAAAAAGTATTCCCCCATCGGCGAGCTCTCCGCCTTTGCCGGGCAGTATGCCGAAATTTTACACAAGACCAGCTCCCGCCCGGTCATCGTCTGCGACCGCGACCATGTGGTCTCCGCCTCCGGCCTCCCCAAAAAGGAGCTGCTGGAGCGGCGCATCTCCCCGGCGCTGGAGGAGCTGATCGAGGAGCGCAAAAGCTATATCTACGGCCAGCAGGGAGGGGCGCTGCTCTACCCGGTGGAGGGCATCGAGCGCCCGGCGCTGGTGGAGTACCCCATCATCTCCGCGGGGGATGTATGCGGTTCGATTCTCTTTCTGGCCGACGGCGAGCCCACCGTCCCCACCGAGGCCGAGGAGAAGCTGCTGCAGGCCGCTGCGGGATTTTTGGGCAAGCAGATGGAGGAATAGTTCCCTCTTGTTCTACAATACCAGGCTGAGATGTTCAGCCTGGTATTTGCTTTTTACACATCCTTTTGCTCTTTTGACGGTTGTTAATTGTCGGCGATGTTAAATCTATGTAAAGTCGTGTTAAATCTTCGTGTTTCTTCTTGCATTAGGTCGGATTTTTGTGTATAAAGTTAAATGGAGAATAAATTTTTGTAAAGTATGGAGGAAGATTTTGTGAAAGCAACCGATCTAATTAGTTTGCTGGGCGGTCTGAGCCTTTTCCTGTACGGCATGCAGATGATGAGCAACGGCCTGGAAGCCGCCGCCGGCAACAAGATGAAACGCATTCTGGAACGTCTGACCGCAAACCGCATCCTGGGCGTACTGGTGGGAGCCGGTATCACCGCCGTCATTCAGTCCTCGTCGGCCACCACCGTCATGGTTGTCGGCTTTGTCAACTCGGGCATGATGACCCTGCAGCAGGCGGTGTGGATCATCATGGGCGCCAACATCGGCACCACCATCACCGGTCAGCTGATTGCGCTGGACATCGGCGCCATCGCCCCGCTGTTCGCCTTTATCGGTGTGGCGATGATTGTTTTTCTCAAGAAGGAGAAGCTGCACCACTTCGGCAAGATCATTGCCGGTCTGGGCATCCTGTTCATCGGCATGGACATGATGAGCGCCGCGATGATGCCGCTGCGTGAGTCCGAAGCCTTCATCTCGCTGATGACCCAGTTCTCCAATCCGGTTCTGGGCATCCTGGCAGGCGCAATCTTCACCGCGATCATCCAGTCTTCCTCCGCTTCGGTCGGTATCCTGCAGGCGCTGGCTTCCAGCGGCGTTATCGGCCTTCCGCAGGCGGTTTATGTCCTGTTCGGCCAGAACATCGGTACCTGCATCACGGCAGTGCTGGCGGCCATCGGCACCAGCCGCAACGCCAAGCGCACCACCATCATCCACCTTTCCTTTAACATCATCGGCACCATTGTCTTCACCATCATCTGCATGGTAACGCCATTTGTTTCGCTGATGGAGGGCCTGACGCCAAACGTATCGGCTCAGATTGCGAACACCCACACCATCTTCAACATCACCACCACCCTGCTGCTGCTGCCATTCGGCACACAGCTGGCAAAAATGGCGACCAAGATCCTTCCTGACCGCGCGGAGGAGAAGGAAGACACCATGCATCTGGAGTACATCCAGCCCATGATTCCGATTGAGACCAGAGGCGAAACCAAGATCGGTATCTCCGCCATTGCCGTCAACGCAATCCGCAACGAGCTGACCCGCATGACCAAGATGGCAAAAGAAAACGTCGCGCTCAGCTTCGATGCCGTCCGCGAAGGCAACACCGGCCTGCTGGAGGAGGTGCGCAACCGCGAGGAATACATCGACTTTTTGAACAAGGAAATTTCCAAATACATTTCCCGCATGCTGGTCAAGGAGCGCAACCCGAAGGATTCGCAGTACATGAGCGTGCTGTTTAAGGTCTGCGGCAACCTGGAGCGCATCGGCGACCACGCAATGAACATCTGCGAATACACCAACATGATTCAGGAGAAGCAGATCAGCTTTTCCGCCGAGGTCATCAAGCAGATCGGCCAGATGAAGGAGGTCTGCAATCAGGCGCTGGATATGGTGCTGGGTATCGAGCAGAACGGCGGCGACATCAAGGAAATCGAGCAGATCGAGCAGAAGATCGACGACATGACCGAAGATTTCCGCAAGAGACAGATCGACCGGATGCAGACCGGCGCCTGCTCGGACGAGGGCTGTGTGCTCTACTCCGAGATGCTCACCGACTTTGAGCGTATCGGCGACCACATCCTGAACATCGGTCAGGAAATCTCCCTCGGCGCCGTCGGCGACTAGGCAGGCTGAGCCTGCACCCAATTCGCGGCGGCATGATGCCGCGCCCAATCGCGTTGTTGGCCTCTGCAAATCGGGGGTTAACGTTCTCGCGCAGGTCGCTTGCCTCCGGCTGCGCTCGGCAGTGGAAAACAAGCCTACTGACGCGAGTATAGATTTTGTCTCAGTAAAAGCCAAAACGCGATTTGCTTGTGGGCTCAGCCCACCGGCGGCATGATGCCGCGCCCAATTCGCGGCGGCATGATGCCGCACCCAATTCGCGCACGGGAGTTATGCAGTTAAAATAGTTTTAAGCCCGCGTCGGGGGTTTTGTTCTGAATAGAACAGACCTGCTGGCGCGGGCTTAATTTTTATTTCAATACAATCCAAAGCGCGATTTATTTGCGGGTTCAACCCGCCGCGGGCTTAATTTTTATTTCAACACAATCCAAAGCGCGATTTGTTTGCGGGTTCAACCCGCCGCGGGCTTAATTTTTATTTGAGCACAACCCGAAGCGCGGATTGCTTGTGGGCTCAACCCGCCGGCGGCATGATGCCGCGCCCAATCGCGTTGTTGGTTTCTGCGAATCGGGGGTTAACGTTCTCGCGCAGGTCGCTTGCCTCCGGCTGCGCTCGTTAGCAAAAAACAAATCCGCTGAGCTTCCATTTTGTCTCCGCAAAAAAAGACCGATTTCCTGTCACTCACAAAACGGGAAATCGGTCTTTTTATTTTTCTCATTTTGTATTCTTCCAGGAAAAGTTGCACGTTTGGATGCAACTTTTCCCTCAAAACGGGGTATAGGTGAAGGGCTATTCCAACAGGCGAAGAACTTCTTGCGCCGCCTGCTCGGGGGAAAGGTTGGAGACATCCACCTTCCGGGTGGACAGCTCCCGGTACAGCGGCAGCCGCGCAAGGCTGCGCTCCACAATGTCCGGCTGGCGCAGACCGGCGTCGACGTCCCTCTGCAGCCTCTGGCGCAGCGCCTGCGGGCTGACTGAGAGGGTGACGCAGAAAAGCTGCGCCTGCGCGTCGTCGAGCGCGGGTCGGATGCGGCGGATGACCTCGTCCAAAATTTCCTGCCGGTCCATCACCCAGCAGAACAGGATGTTCTGATAATCCGGGCAGCGCAGGAAGTTGGAGAGCACAAAGCCGATATTTTGCAGCACCATCTCCCTGGTGCGGTCATTGACGGTGAAAGGGTCGCTGTACCAGCACCAGTCACCGTCCAGAAAGGCGCTATGTGGCAGCAGGCGCATCAGCTCCTTGCAGACGGTGGTCTTGCCAGCGCCCATCGTACCGTTGATGAGGATGCATCGCCGGGCAGGCTGAGACATATCCAGCACCTCCTTCGTACAGTCTGTGCAGTTTTGTGCAGCCTCTGTGCACCCAACAAACCGCATGATAAAGCCGTTTGTTGCCCCATCTGCACAAAGTACACAGTATTTATTATAAAAGAGATTTATATAATAGATATAGAGAGAGGGAGTTAGGAAATGAGTGTGCAGTCTGTGCTGTTTGTGCACCTAGCCTTTTTGTATGGGCCTTCGCCCCATGCCCCGGGGGATTTATGCGGGGCTGGTAGCCCCTGCAGCCACCCGCAGGCGCTCCGCCCTGCACCCCGGGAATTTATGCGGAGCTGGGAGCTCCTGCGCCTCCTGATGCAGGCGCTCCGCCCTGCACCCGGGTGACTTTCTCCCCGATGAGAAAGTCACCAAAGAATCTCCCAGAGGGGTATCCCCTCTGGGTACTCCCCTTGGGGGGCATTATCATC